>Ga0209538_1000523_pt1 | contig 22263 bp, 11 predicted proteins | sample BarGraNGADG00211_2_FD_184492 | JGI IMG/M metagenome (GOLD analysis project Ga0209538, IMG submission 184492) | Arctic peat soil microbial communities from Barrow, Alaska - Barrow Graham LP Ref core NGADG0004-211 (SPAdes) (version 2) | ecosystem: Environmental > Terrestrial > Soil > Wetlands >... | reverse complement strand
GCGATGCGTATCCTGATTGTTGAAGACAATGATGAGTTACGAAATTTTATGTATTATACACTTAAGGAAGATTTCGAAGTTTATGCTTCCGAAGATGGGGAAAAGGCATGGAAAGTCATTCAGAAACAGTTACCCGATCTTGTTGTTTCAGATGTTCTGATGCCCATTATGGATGGGTTTGAATTATGCCGTCTCATTAAATCTACCTATGAAACCTCACACATCCCTATTGTTTTGTTAACATCCCTTTCTGGGACAGCTGAGCAGTTAAATGGTTTAGGATTAGGGGCAGATGATTACCTGACAAAGCCTTTTGATATGGAACTTCTTCAACAGAAAATTAAATCAATTATTAGAAACAGGGAAGCTGTTCGAGGTAAAGCATTGAAACTAATTAAAGGAAACAGCAATGAACCCATTTTGGTTAACGATCTTAACGATCAATTTTTAAAGAAAATGCTAAAGGTAGTACGATCAAACATCTCAAACACAGAATTTGGGAAAGACGAATTTGCATCAGTAATGAATGTCAGTTCTTCCCTCCTGTATAAGAAAATAAAGGCCCTTACCGATCAATCTCCAATAGATTTTATCAAATCGGTTCGTTTGGACTATGCATTAGAGTTATTACATTTCAGGAAACATACTATCACTGAAGTCAGTGAACTTTGTGGATTTGCCAGTGTTGGATATTTCAGCACTGTATTCAAAAAATATTATGGTAAATCGCCAACTGATATAATTGAATAAATAAGCTCTTTTAAAATTTACTCAGAAATCACACTTTGAATTAAGTCACTATATTAATTAATTCTACACCGTTTTAAATATGAAAAAAGTTTACTTTTTCATTTTATGCTGCTAATGTTAACATCAGCAGTCTATTCACAAACATCAAACACTCTTACGTAGTTTCATTTAAAAACATTAAAATCAAAAAAATTAATCAATTATTATGGACAACAGGCGTGATTTTATAAAAAAAGCATCGCTAACTACCGCAGGACTTGCTCTCGGCGCTAAAGCTTTTAGTTTTACAGCAAAAAGTTACAATAATATTATTGGTGCAAACGACAGAATTCATGTTGCTGCCATTGGTCTAAACGGCCGTGGTAACAGCATGGTGGGCACCATTGCAAAACAATTAAACACTGAAGTATCATGTGTTTGCGATGTTGACTCAAGGGCAATGCCAAAAGCAATCGCTTCTATATTAAAGGCCGGACAGACGACTACTCCCAAGTCAGAAAAAGATTGTCGCAAAGTAATGGAAGACAAATCCATAGATGCAATATATATTGCAACTCCCGATCATTGGCATACCCCACTTACCATAATGGGTTGTCAGGCAGGGAAACATGTGTATGTTGAAAAACCATTATCGCATAACCCAAGAGAAGGTGAAATGGCGATTACTGCAGCCCGGAAATATGACCGCGTGGTTCAAATGGGTGCTCAACGTCGTTCAGCGCCAGTTTTGAGGCAGGGCATCGAAGAACTGCACAAAGGCATCATCGGTCGTGTTTATCTTGCCAAAACATGGTATACCAATATCCGCAAATCTAACTTCCTGAAACCAGGAACTGTTCCCGATTGGCTCGACTACGATCTGTGGCAGGGTCCGGCCCCACGTGCACCATACCAGGACGGATTGATTCATTATAATTGGCATTGGTTTTGGAATTATGGTACAGGTGAAGCCCTGAACAACGGAACGCATGAAGTGGATGTTGCCCGTTGGGGACTTGGCGTTGACTATCCAATCCGCATTACTTCGGTTGGAGGCAGATATCATTATCAGGATGACTGGCAGACTCCCGACACACAAATCATCACCATGGATTTCCCCGGGCGCGTTTCACTGATGTGGGAAAACAGGAGTTCAAACGGTAGAGCCATCGAAGGGTCAGATCGTGGCATTATTTTCTATGGAGAAAAAGGAAGTTTAGACACCGGTGGAGACAGTTACAAAGTATATGACAATGACGGCAAACTGATTAACACTGTTAAATCTCTTATTATTGAAGCTCCGATCGATGGACGCAATACTGCCAGCCCCAGTTTAGGAATGGACAGCCTGCACATGGCCGATTTCCTTGATGCAATCAGAAACCATCGTCAACCTAATTGTGATGTTGAATCAGGCCATAAGAGTATCGTTGGCATGCAGTTAGGAAATATTGCCTGGCGATTGGGTCGCGATCTTAAATTGGATCCTAAAAACGGACATATCATTGGTGACCCTGAAGCTCAAAAATTATGGGGCCGTACCTATGAAAAAGGATGGGAACCTAAAATTTAATTTACGCTATTTATGCATTAAAGAAACGGATTAAAAATACTGAAAGTAAGCTGAGGGAAATCACCACCTCTAATCGACATTTAAAAGGTGTCGAATTGGTACTTAATTCTTATTAAATTCGATTCCTGGAGTCCAATTAAGTACCAATTAAATACCGCTTAAGTACGGCTTGACTATAGCTTAAAGGCTTTGGTTCCACTCTGCATATTATTGCCGTAGAAATTCTATACACAAGCGATTTTTTGAGGGTTCTTTCAATTTTTCTTTACGATTCGACATCCGAAAATCCGTCCTGCAGTTTTATTGTAATTGGCTTCGATCCTGACTGTGATTTTGGTTTTGTCCTTGATCAGATCAGCCAGTATCGGATAAAACAGATCATAGAACTTTCCGGCCACTCCTCCGGTCCAATCCACTGTTGTTATTTTAGTACCATCAACCAATACATCAAATTTACGTCCTTTGTCGTCACCAATATAGGTTAGCATCAAATTGTTGACGATTCCAGGCTGGATCTTCATCTCGAATGAAAAGTAGTTTTCAGCCCTGGCTTCCCGGCCTGTTCTCCCCAGCGCTTGGTCGACATATGACTTCTCGCTGGCTTTAAGGTTGTGATCTCGCTCGGGTTGCATCTCCCCTATCCGAAAATTATCAATGGTATTTTCTTCAATTTCTTTCTGGCGTTTCTTTTCGGCTTCATATTCTGATTGACGTTTTGACCAGTCAGCATTGGTAAAGAAATCAAAATAGACACTGTAATGCTGGTCATACGTTTGATAAAATGGTTTCATGATGGGGTCAAATGGCTTCCCTACTCCCTTCATTTCAAATGTCAATGTCTGATTGGCAACTGGTTTTAACCAGTCACTTACATTGTGATTATCGGTCAACAGAACAGGTGTTCCAACTAAAGGATCGAGTGTTTCTTTACCCAGTTGTCCGGCCAGAACAACAGGACCATACAGAAATGCGACACGGTTTGGATTATCAGGCATAGATTCGGTGTGAACAGTTATTGGAAGGGTGATTTCGACTTTGTCGTTATTGTTCCATTTGCGATTGACAACAAGATACCCGTTTTCATCTTTTACAGGTGTTACTTTTTTGCCATTCACTATAATCTGAACGCCATTGTTTGCCCATTTGGGATTTCGGATGTATAATGGAAATTGTGAAGGGGATTTAATAGAAAAGAGTAAACTGGTTTTGTTGCTTTCAGGAAAATTGGTTTCCTGGCGAATGACAATCCCTTTTTCTTTCCAGTTTAAAACAGAAGGGATAAAAAGGTTGAGATATAATCCACCATCCTTGGCCTGATAATAAATACTTTCAACATATTTGGAGTGGTTCTCCATCCCGGTACCAACACAACATGTGAAGGTGTTGAAACGATCGCTGAATTGTTTCTGAGTTCCCATGCGTAGGGGTACAAAATAACACATCATACCTGTAGATGGATTTTGAGAAGCCAGAATGTGATTATATAAAGCTCTTTCGTAATAATCGGCCAGTTCCTGAGTAGGTTGCCAGCAAAACAGATGTCTGGTCAATTTCAACATGTTATAGGTGTTGCAGGTTTCGCAGGTATTGTCACTCAAACGGTCGTTCAACTTGTCCTCTTCTCCGCAATACTCATAACTACTGTTTCCGCCTATAACATAAGAATGGTGATGAACCATCGTTTCCCAAAAGAAAGAGGCAATAGTCTTGTCATCGGGTGTATTTGTGAGTTCGAAGCTCCGTGCTGCACCAATGGCCTTTGGAACGTTTGTGTTTGAATGCTTTCCGGGCATTGGATCAATCTTTTTTGCCAGCTTCCCCATTACAAATTCATCATTAAACTTGCGGGAAAGATCGAGATATTTTTTATTTCCGGTGATTGCATAAATGTTGACCAGCACATCGTTCATTCCTCCGTATTCGCAGTTCAGCATCTTCAGTCTTTGTTCTTCTGTCAGATTATTTACGATTTTGCCTGTCCAATCTGCCATATTTATTACGATCTGCAATGCTTTTTTGTTATCACAATATAAATATGCATCCACCAGTCCACACATCACTTTGTGAACCGTGTACCAGGGTGACCATCCGCCATTCAGATCAAATCCGCCGGACCTGATGATGCCTCTGGAGAGTTTGTTGAAAAGTATGTCTTCGTTGGGAATTGCCCCGACATATCCTGTCTTTCTTGCCTGCTGGCAATGCTCAAGTTCGTCAACGATATAATCTGTTCTTTTTTTGAATTCCGGATTTCCGGAAGTCACATAAAACATAGCACATGCCGACAGATAATGTCCCAACGTATGTCCCGACAGCCCATCGCTTTCCCATCCTCCATAGACATCTCCTTTGGTTGGCAATCCGGCATTCTTATAAAATCGGTGTAACAACCTGTTCGGTTCCAGCTCAAGTAAATATGCAGCATCTTTATCCATCGCATTTTTGAAAGGGCTTCCATCGAGCAACTTCACATCCCGAAGATCAAAAGCATAGGCTTTCAAGTCTACTACAGGAGCAATTTTTATTTTGGGATCATTTTTAACAGGAATATATGATTGGGCCTGTATTGTGAAGCAAAAAGCAGTAATCAATACGAGAAATGACAAAAACTTTATTTTAGGGAACATATTGAAGATTAATTTAATAACACCAAAAGGGGGTAATGAATGAATAATAATTTCTCAAACCGAAATTAATAAATAATTTCAGATTAATCGGCTGAAATTATGAATTTTTAAACGGGAATTGATACATTGAAATGTAATGACTGTTATAGTAGAGTATAGCAATTTTTTATTTTTGGCAGTTATATTAAATCTTTGTAACTTTGGTGAAATTCAAGTAATAAGATGAAAAAAACGATCTATTTCCCGCTCCTAATTTGTTTATTGCTTATCAGCAATCTCACTTTTTCTCAACAAAGAACAGAAACTGCTTCAGAATTTCTATTTCTAAATTTTACTTCGGGAATAGTAATGCTAAAAGACAATAGTGTTGTAAATACAAAGTTAAATTATGACACATTTACTAACCAAATGTTATATATGGGAGCTGATAGTGTTTTAATGACTTTTGCTGAGCCTGAAAAAGTGATTCAGGTATCCATATCAAATCGTAACTTTTTTTATGTCAAAAATTATTTTGTGGAACTTCTGACTGATGGCCCTGTTCTGCTCTATTCAAGGATTCATAATGAGAAAATTGCTGAAAAAGCAGGCGCATATGGTGGTGCTAGTCCGGCAACAAACGTTCAGACAGTTTCCAGTGTATCCTCTGTTACTGGTCGTGTGACTAAGATGTCAAGTGTTAATGAAGATGTCAGTTATGTTAAAAGTATTATTTTCTATGTTACTATCAATGATAAAACCAGGATAGTCATGAGTCAAAGTGACTTTCTCAAATGTTTCCCTTCAAAAAAAGATTTCATAAAATCCGAGATAGAAAAGCAAAACACCAAGTTCAACTCGGTTGAGTCTGTTAAAAAGCTGGTTGATTGGATGAATACAAGTGGCATAAAAGATTAATCACAACTTCTTTGGTTTTCTGATTAAATCATACAAATGAATTATGCCTGATACCAACCTGGTTCAGGCATTCACTACCGGATCAAGGCTTGGGCACTGCCAGGCTATTCTGCAAAAGCATCATAATGTCGTCTGCATTATACTGTTCCGGGATAACCCAACGCGAACCGAAAATCAGTTTGGGAACACCACCTTTGCCATTCATAAGGGTCTGACCGAAAATCTGCATACAGTTTTGCATATATTCTCCAATCCAGGGGTTGGACAATGCGGCATCCAGCTTCTCAAGACCGACCAATTCAACTGCTTTGGCCCTGGCGGTTTCGATACTTCTGGGGCGCCAACTGTCGCCAGACTCAAACGTGAACATCCAGTTTTCGAATACAGGAAATGCCTCGCGTTTGGCCACCCATACTGCCAGGCCAATCTTTGCCAGTTCGCAGGAGTTTTTGAAAGCATCCACATCTCTGGGGACATAAGGGTTGCAATGGGTATTCAATGGTGTCGGACAAAGTACAAATGCCAGTTTTCCAGCGTAGCGGCGAACCGCCTCATCGAGTATAAAATGTAATTTTTGACAATGGGAACATTGATAATCAAAAAGCAAGGTAACAATATAGGGGGCGTCCGGAGACCCGATCAAGGGTGCATTGTGGTAATCAATGGCGGGTAGACTTTCCTGAGACTTGCCATCGATATAAACTGTTGAGGGAGTAATAATGACCTGAAAGGCAGCCAGGATGCCGGCCAGGGCCAGACCGATTAGTGCAAGACCCATCGCAGTTAAAGGGTGGAGAATACGCCCGGGAGTGTTTTGGGAAATATTTTTTTTCATTGTGTGTTTCGTCAGTTGGATATCTTTTAAATAGTTGTCGGATTGAGTGATCGCTCGCCAGATGACCAGAGCGGTCAAGAGCAGACCGGTGATGTGTGTTGTCATGCAATAGGGGCAAAAGTCGCCAATAAACCATTTCTGCACGATGGTAAACCACACCGCACTTCCGGTAATCGAACCGACCAGTATCAACATCGCGCTCCAGGCCAAACGCCGAATGGGTCCCTCTGTTATAGGGCCAATATAAAAACTGGCAACCAACAATGCAAAGTAGGCACCCACTGCCAAACCACTGACAGGCAATACCCCTGCCAGATTCGACCACCGGCTATTGAGCACTTGTTCGCACGGGCTCCCGCCGCCGCAGCCGACCATAGATCCACCATTCAGATAATGCCAACTCATTAGCGTGCTCAGAAACAGAGCAAACGTGATCAATCCCGTCAAGATCCAACGCCACCAGGGCCAGGACCGTTGAAGAGTGTTATGTTCTTTGTAAGTAACCAAAATTCAATCCTCCTCCGTTTGGAAATAGAAAACCCCGCGGCATTTCAGACTACTGTCGTGCCGCGGAGTTCTATAAACATTTTAACAAAACCCTGCTGATGTCATCATTAAGGTTTTCTGGTATATTGATTTGGCGCACCTGGTGTGGGAAGGTTACTGGTAACCTGTGCACCGATGTCATGAGTCTTGGCTAAAGGTGTAGTGAAGGTGATACCGGTACCGGACACCTGTGCACCCACCGCGTGCGCTATAGTGAGCGGTTTAGCGATAGTGATGGAAGCACTTTGTCCACCCTGGCCACCTCTGCCACCACCGGTGACGGAGACGACAACTACTGTCTCACTATTTGTTCCATTATCTATAGTGATTGTCTGCCCGGCGGTAAAGCCTATCGTGAAGACAACTGGGATAACGGTCGCACCCACAGTCGTGGCAGTTCCTATTGTAGTACCCCCTGTTGTACCAATAGTCTTGATAACAGCGGTCTCACTATTTGCACCCGTTTCGATGATAACCTTCTGACCAGCGCCAAAGTCTGCCATATTGGAAACTTTAATATTGTTTGAACCGGCTGGTGATGCGGTTAACAGGTTAAGCGTACTCTGTACCTGGAAATCACGACGATGGTTGTCGTTGTCGGCTCCATCAGGGTAGCGACCTGAGCTCCTGTTGGGCTGGCTGGTGGAAGCTGAATTTTCCCCCCTGAAGCCTCTACCCATACCGGGTGAAGGTACGAAGTTTCCGAACTCTCCTGTGCCGGAAGTGGCCTGGTAACCCTCGGCTACCCATGGATCGACAATTCCGCCATAATTGAGACCGTCAATAACAATTCCGGTAGCATCACGAAGTACCATATTACCGGCCATCGAAGAAAGGGCCGGGCCTCCAAACAACTGGTTAGGTGCAGGAGTCCCTTGGTAGCCCGCTGTCGTTACCTTCTGGTCACGAACAATCGCACCGATCGGGTGGTCTCTGGAAAGAGGTTTGTCAAGAGTTATACCGGTTCCGAGTGGAAGTACGGGTTCGTTGCTAGAGTGAGCGAAGGCAGTAGCGGGTTCGAAGCTGATCCCTGTTCCCCAACAACTGAAAGGCATGTTGGATGCATGATTGAACTTCAGCGGCTCAGCCAGGTCGAGTCCCGTGCCTGCATCCTCTGTAGCTGCCAAAGGCCCACGGCCAGCACTACGAACGGACTGCGTACCGACGCGTGTTACGGTGACGGTTTCGATCCCGTGACCTTTACTGTCAATATCTAATCTGATTTTGTCACCGATTGAAATGTTGGTGACTGACGAAACCTTTATGTTTTTGTCGCCGGGTTTTGCATCTGCAGACAACCAGGCCTGTGTACCCGGTTTACCGACTGCTGTGACTGTAACCACCTCGTATTTTTCAGTGGTATTCAAGGCAATAGGGTATTTGGCGCCATATCCGATAGCCATCTTCTGACCAACAACGAAGCCGGCTGTACTTGTAACAGGCACACTCTTTGAGCCAACGGGGATCGTAATTACCGGACCTTCAGGAAGAGGTTGCCAAAGTGTCGTGGGGCTTCCGGGTTCACCTTGACGGCCTCCACCGAATCCTTGTGTAGCTGCCGGTGCTCCCGGGCCTGCTATAGTGCCAATGGTTGCGATTTTGCATATTTCCTGAGAGGAACCATTGTCAATTTCAACTGCATCGCCAACGGACATGCCCATCGTACTCCTTACATAAAGAGTGGACTCACCCTTTTTCGCAGGGACCACCAGCCCCGAATTAGATAAACCGAGCAGGTAGAAACCGTGTGCAGCAAGCTTCGTCCCAGCCGGGATCTTCACGCTTGAAAAAACAGGTAACTGGGTTTTGTGTTGCGTCAAAGTCCAGTTGGAGATGTCGATGTCACTAACGCCGGCGTTATAGAGTTCAATAAACGTGTTGGTTGTATTGTCGGCAGAACCGTCGCTAATACGAAACTCATTGATCTTAATTGGGCTGCCGTTGCGTACTTTTTCAGCTGTTATCTCGGAATGTGGCTGACCCTTCGCGTTCGTCCACGAGGCTTTTCCAACCAGATCGCCATTGAAGGACTCTAGCCCAGAGGTCACCACAAAGGTAGCGCTAACGCTGGCATGCGGTGCGATTGGACCGGTGAACTTCTTCGAAACTTCTTTAGAGTTTTCAATCACGTACTTCCAACCCTTAGGAGCGGAAATACTCAAGGTGAGATCTTTAACAGGCGCTCTCGTAGTATTTGTGAAAGTCACGGTAGAATTCTGCGATGACTGTGGTGAAAATGTCTGGAGTCCCGGAGGTGTGTCGGTTGCATTTGCCGGAGCAAGGCTCAGACGCTGTACATCGTAGCCGGCTGCTCTGACATTGGCCTGAATCTTCTGGTTGGTTTCCTTCGTCGGGAAAGTGCCTGGGGCTGTCATTGCGCCTTCGTAGTAAGTGCCCGACGAAGCATTGCTATTGTCGCCACCGTTGCCTAAAAGAATAGCTCCTTGCTTGCGCATCGGATCATAGCTGTTTCTGTCATTGATGATGCGGGTTCCGTCGAACATAACTTGCAGATCGCCATTCTGAGCGTCTCCACCCATAGATCTCCAGTGGTGCGGTTCACCGTCAGCTGTTGCGGTCACAAAGCGCCAGTTGATGCTCGGCAGGTTTGGGAGGTACTTATCGTTTGGATTCGGATTGACCCCACCCACCAGGTTGTTCTCCTGATCGGTCATAATCCATGGTCCGGGGGCATGTCCATAATACCAGGCATTGGCGTTGCCGTAGTATGTGGTTTCCATCGTACCATCACCGTCGTCACGACTGTCGGTCTCAGCGTTTCCGTAGTCGAAGCAGCAGCCATTGTTGTAGTGAAGACCGTTAATGACCCAGTACTGTCCTTCAGCCTGGTCTTCGACTGCAGTGCCCTTCGTATCATTCAAGCGGAGGCCCATGCCTGGCTCGATGAAGATGCCGTAGGCCTTGTGACCAAGAATCGTAATCGGCGCCATATCCGCAATTGGTAGGCTGTTAAATCCACCCATGGCTGTGGGGGCGCCTGTACCACCGCGGGGTGCCTGACGAAGGTGATTGCCTTTGCCTGACTGGTCGTAGAGGGTAGTGATCCAGCAGAATGTATTGGCACAGAATGCGTCCTGAGCGGCTGCGTTAGCATATCCGCCCGGATCACCCTCACTGGGCTGAACAACACCTATATCCAGGGTCCTGCCGTCTGACTGACGCATAACCTGATACAAAGGACCGTTGTAGGAAGCATACAACGCACGTGTGCTACTGTGGGCAGCCACACAAGGGTTGCCTGCAGCAGTATAGATATCACACGGACCTTCTGGTCGGGACGGAACAGCATTGCGTTCTACCCTTGACATTGCCATCATCATTATGGCGACAGGTAATATGAGCGCCAGAACAATAATGACCAAAAAACGACTTTTCTTTTGCATAGTTAGATTTGTTTATGTGGTGAAAAATAAAATATATGTTAGGTTCTTGGTTTAACCATGAAAGGATACTCAACATTGATTATCGGCCATTTTTCTTTATCCCATATCATTTTTTCAATTCTCAGTTTTGGCCTGGCATTATCTTTTGCATCATATCCGTGGAAAACAATATAATCAGTATCGTTAAAGGTATAAGCTGCATTATGCCCGACTCCATACCACAAGCTGTCACCTTGAAGAAGAATTGTACCTCCACCTTTGGCCATCGACAATCCATCTTTATCCAGATATGGACCCAAAACATTTTTGGAGCGACCCACTATCATTTTATAGGTACTCTTAGCACCTTTACAGCAATAATCAATTGAAGCAAAAAGATAGAAGTAATTGTTCTTCTTAAAAATAAATCCTCCTTCAATGGCATTACCACCGGCATCAACAGGATTATTATCTACTGCAGGGAGATTTGTTTTAATTGTAGGATCTTTTTTTCTGCTTGCAATTGTTGGCAGGTTATCAATGCTTTCGGCTACACTTATCAGATCCTGGTTTAGTTTTACTATTTTCAAACCATCCCAAAATGATCCAAATAAAAGCCAGGGTGTTCCTTTATTATCATAAACCAGATTAGGATCGATCGCATTCCAGTTAGTTTTCCCCGGAATTGATTGAATAACCTTACCATGATCTACCCACTTATAGTTTAGATCATCTGTGTGAAGGGTTATATTAGTGGCCAAGCCTATACAGGATGTGTTTTTCCCGAAAGCCGAAGCTGAATAAAAGAGATAAAAGAGCTTTGTTTTTTTGTTATATGAAATATCCGGTGCCCAAAGGCTGTTGCCTCTGAAGTTTTTGATGGAGTCTTTCACCCATTGTGGAACAGTTGCAAACACAGGTTTTTCCTGTTTCCATGTGATCATATTTTTGGATGACCACATTGAAACACCGCCTCCTGTGCAGAAGACATAATAAAGACTATCCTGTTGAATCATCTCAGGATCGTGCGTTGAGATATTGGTACGCAAGGGCTGCGGTTGTTGTGCAGTAGCCGTAGGTGTATTCACCTGTTGTGCATTTGCAAAAACAGCAATAAACAGGAATAAATACAAAAAATAAATTTTCCTTTTCATATTGATGGTTTTATACTCCCAAAAGAGTAGATGGTTGGGGGGGGTCGGTTACAACATTTTTACGCGAATCACATTAAATGAATAAGGTTTGACAGAAAACCTTATCGTTTTGTTTTTTACATCAACCTGCTGGTCTTTTGGACTGACTGCAGTGGGTTCATCGAGTGTATTTACCTGATCCAGCTTATCACTGGTCAATTCAGTTAGCGTCCCTTTGGCTTCCATTTTCTTGACTCCTTCAATCACAAAAATTACATCTTGTGGCTTCTCGGAAGTATTGACAAATTTCACGATAACTTCATTGGTCTTTTTATCGATACATGCCGTTCCGAATGCTCCGTCCTGTCCTGTTACAGTTTGGTTGTTGGATAAGAATGGAACCACATTGGTGCCTTTATATACAGAGAATAATTTTTGTACATAATAATTTGGCGTTCCATATGTTCGCAGGTTATCAACCCAAATTAAATCCGGTGCCCATTGCCAACCATCGACATGTGCAAACAAGGGTGCATAAGATGCCATGCTTACTACATCTGCATTGCGTTCAAGACCCGTCATAAATGCAGCTTCAGAAAGAGCTGTCAATAGATTATTTTTATTATTTGGACTTACTGTTTGAACGCTTTGAGCTGCATACTCACCTGCAAATATTTTTGACGCATTACGTGGATAGTTATCGTAACGTGTTACATTTGATGTAAACCATTCTGGACGACGATAATAATGCTCATCAATGATATCGGCATTCATCTTTCTTAATTCACGGTTCAGATCATCAAATCGATCACCATTGGGATCTGTACCTGCACTGTAAACCAGTTTAAAGTCTGGATATTTATCTTTGATTGCCTTGGTGAATATTTTTAGTCGCTCTACATATTGGGGACCCCAGTTTTCATTTCCAACACCCATCATCTTAAGGTTAAATGGTTTTGGATGGCCCATATCGGCACGAATCTTACCCCATTTGGTGTTTACATCTGCGTTGGCAAATTCAATCAGATCGAGTGCGTCCTGAACATAGGGACCCAATTCGTCTAGAGCAACGAATTCTGCAGTATTAAACTGACATGCCATTCCACAGTTAAGAATTGGTAATGGTTCAGCTCCAATGTCTTCGGATAACTGAAAGTATTCAAAAAATCCCAACCCAAAAGTCTGGAAATAATCAGGTGTCGGACGGTGTGCAAATTCAGTGTTCCAACGGTTTATTATTAACTGACGCTCTTCAACCGGACCAATTGTTTTCTTCCACTGATAACGGGTTGCCAGTTCACGGCCTTCAACAACACATCCACCGGGAAAACGAACAAAGCCGGGCTTCATATCAGCCAGCATCTGAACCATGTCAGCACGAAATCCACCCGGACGGTTTTTCCAGGTATCGCCGGGAAAGAGTGAAATTATATCAAGGTCGATGATACCATTGCCTTCGAACCATATATTAAATTTTGCCTTGGATTCTGTTGCTGTTGATGTAAAATTGGTTGCTAGTTTTTTCCAGCTATTACCCGTGGCCTCAGGTGTCAGGATACCCTCACCAATGACCTCTCCCCTACTGTTCAACAATTCAACGTGGAGTTTTATTCCGGGTGATTTAAGTCTGTACATAACCGTAAAGTCATATCGTAATCCTTTTTTGATACCCATACCCCTGAAACCTTCGTTGGTCAGACTGATACTTCCTTTGACTGCATTGGTCGCAGTGACCTGCAGGTAGCGAGGATTTGCTGCATTGACCTCTTTTCTGTTCAATACCTGCACATCTCCTTCTACAAACTGTTTCCGTTTTACAGTCCAACCCATCAGTGGTGCTGCAAATTCAAAAGAACGGTTTTTGATCAACTCGGCATAGATTCCTCCATCGGCACCCATGTTGATATCTTCAAAGAAAACGCCCCACATGGTTGGTTGGACCTCTGCTTTGAGTTCATTGGCTTTGATTGTATAAATTTTCCCTGATTGTGCAAACGCCACATTTGAAATGGCAAAAAGGAAGATGAATAAAAGACTTACAGTCACATTTTTAATGTTCATGTTTTTGAATATTGTTTGATGGTTTATTTTTTAAAAGTTCTTTACAAAACAATGCATTAAATCCCTTAATATTTCACTTTTGTATTTTACCTTTTATCATTGTTATGGAATGAGGTGGAAATGAATACGTTATTTTCGTTCCATTTGCTGTAATTGTATTCGATTTCTCAACTGTCTTTACAGTTTCTTTGCCAAAATCATTGGCCGATTTGATATCCGGACCATTGATTTCAAAAACCTTAAAGGGGCCACTGAAGGCGCCATTCTGAGAGATGATATCTGTTGTTATTGCCTCATCTTTATTGCGATTTGTCACATTTAACACTATTTCTCCATTGTTGTAAGTGGCAGAAACATCAAGATAAGGAACACTATTAAGCTGGGCTGTCGTTTCATTCACTCCCAGAGAAAACTTTTCGGTATTATAGGTCTTACAATCAACGAAAACATTGAGTGAAGTACCAAATGAATTATTTGCAAAAAGTTGTAATGGAAAATAGATGGTTTGTTTAAACATCCCAGTTTCATTTGTAAATATAGGAGCAATTACATTTACCAATTGCGCCATATTTGCCATTTTTACGATATCTGCATTACGTATAAATGCATTCAGTATTCCTGAAACAACCAATGCATCCTCCAGATTGTACTTTTCTTCCAGTACGATTTTCCCTTTCCCTGCACTGACACCTCTGTTTCGATACCAGACATTGTATTCATCCCAGGCAATATAAATCGGATCTTTAGTTCCCCTGACCGCTTTCTGCATGACCTGATCGATCATCCCTTTCACGAGTTTTGTTCTTTTTTCAAGTACAAGCGGGGTTGCTAAAAAGTTATAATAGTTGTTATCAGGATTACCCACATACATATGGAGAGCAATATAATCTATCTGATCTTTCAAAGCCTGCAAAACAGTCTGATTCCAGTAATCAGGATCTGCTCCTGCGCGGTAATTTGAAGATCCTGCGGCAATAAGTTTAATTTCAGGTGAAGTCCTGATCATCAATTTTGCAGCTTCTAAAGCTTTTTTACTGTAATCCACTGCATCGAGATGACCCATTTGCCAGGTACCATCCATTTCATTACCCAAACTCCAATATTTTATGTGATAAGGTTCAGGATAACCATGTTTCTTACGCAACTCTGCATAATAAGACCCTTCTTTAACATTGCAATATTCGACCCATCTGCGGGCTTCTTCAATGGTACCGGTCCCCATATTTACAGAAAAATAAGGCTCTATACCCATCTTCCGGGCATATTCAATAAATTCATTTGTGCCAAATTGATTAGACTCCAATGTATTCCAGGCTAACTCCATGCGAGTTGGACGGTCAGATTTTGGGCCTACCCCATCCAACCAATTATAATTAGAGACAAAATTTCCACCAGGATACCTTACTATCGAAACATTTAAGTCCTTTACGGCAGCCATTACATCTTTCCTATATCCTTTTTCATCAGATAACTTAGAACCTTCTTCATAAACACCTCCGTAAACACAACGACCTAAATGTTCTACAAAATTTCCATATATGTTTTTATCAACAACCCCTATTGTGCGATCTAGATCAATCTTAATTCTTGCATTCTGGGCAGGGAGTTTATAAACAATAAACAGACAAATCAGCAATACAAAAAATGAATATTTAAAGTAAGTTTTACTGATCATAGGATTAATGATTCTGAAAAATTAAGTGAAAAAAATAAGGGTTGACTAAAATAGCCAACCCTTATTCAATCTTTAAAATTTATTTCAAAGCAACCTTCTGAGACAGGCCATAAGCGAGCTCTGTAACACCATTGGTTTGAACACCAACACGAGCATACAAATAATCATTTGATGCAAGTGATGTTGGAATTGCAACTGTTATGGTAATTGGAGCAGTCGTCGGATTAGTGATTGCAGCTGCCGCAATTGTAGCACTCGACACTTTGAGTGTACCATCTAAAATTGTACCATTACTTAGATAAATATAAACGGCTTGTAAAGTTTTCGTTGTATTTACCTGTTGTAAAGCCATAGTTCCAACAATATTAGTTCCACTCTTCACGAAAGATGAAGATTTGATGAAATAATATGGTTCAACCGGAAAATCAACAACTGTATTTCCCCTTACGGTTACAGGAACTGTGTCTGTCTTAGTTACCCATGGTCCAACTCCTTTTAAATAAGTCAGGAAGTAGTTACCATCAAATAAAAGTGCTTTGTAGGTTCCGTCCTGTTGAATATTTACGGGTATCTTGGTAAACAATTGAAAACCCCGTTGCCATAATTCAAGTTGAACTACAGTTGATCTGATGCCTATACCTTGTCCCTGGTATCCTACGGTACCAGACAATACAGATTGTGGCTGTGCGTAATTGTCATACTTACATCCTGCGAACATTACAATTGATGCTGCAAAAAGTAGATATATATAGTTTTTTATTTTCATAACTTTTAAGATTTACTGGAATGGATTTTTAACGATTAACGGATTATTATCAATTGCAGATTGCGGGATTGTAGAATAATAGTTATTCATCTGGAAGTTACGAGGCAACACAAAACGTGGTGCCTTGATTTTTTCGAATACATATTTTCCATCACGCAAAGGATCGCCAGGACGTATTATACGATAAGGATAGAGCGCATACAATACATCATCAGGATTTGTAGCACTTCCTGTCCATATCTTATCTGCTATTCTCCAACGTTTTAAGTCCCAAACACGATGATCTTCAAATGCCAGTTCTAAACGACGTTCATTTCTGAGTTTATCAATCGTTAGTGTCGTTGCATCCAGACTGTTAGCGGGAAATCCTGCACGTTGCCTGATTGCATTGATGTAAGGCAATGCAACTGAAGTCTGACCCAATTCCAATGCTGCTTCTGTAGCATTGAGGTAAATTTCCCCAAGTCTGTATCTTACCCACCAAACGTCACTCAAAATACCACGTGTACTGGTTCCTGCTCCCTGATCTACAAATTTCTTAAGGTAAAAACCGGTATTGCTTACTTCCTGAATGGATGCATGTGGTCCACCGGCGCCAGTTAAAAGTTTACCATCAGTATGTGTTGATCCCAGGGTACTGCTTGTCAAAGTAGTATAACTACTGGTGACAGAATTCCATGTTTTGACGCCTGCCTGAATATCAACATTTAAGCCCTTAAATGTTGAACCCGGAGTAATTACAGAACCAAACAATCTGTTATCTTTATTCGCAAATACATCTGCCATATTGGTGTAATAAATATAGTCAGAGTTATCAGCTGTACGGATTTTTAATGTACCAGGAGTACCATCAAGATAATCAAAAGCTTCAACAAAGTTTAATACAGGTGTTATACATGATGATCCCAGATTGTCTTCACGAATACTGCGTGCAATATTATCATAGGAAAAACCATGTCTCTTGGCCTTTGCTGATAAAAAGTCTCTTGCCATGATGACCTCTTTATTTGTAACACCTTTTTTACATACTGCATCATAAAAATTCTGGCCTTTATCAGGAGTGGAATTATATAAAGTGTAAACACCACTATTGATAATGTCTTGAGCAGCTTGCAAAGCCTTGGTATAATAACCGGTAGCCATTGATGCAGGAATTCCTACCTCAGCACCAGTAGTCGTTATAGGAACTGCCATCAGATTATTGTATTTGGCCAAAGAGCCTGCATACAACATTGCACGACATTTTAATGCAAGACAAGTGTATTTATTGGCTCTTGTCTGACTTGGAACTCCTGTACCAGATATATTACCAATAACATCTTTAACTGCATCCATTTCAGTTGCAATAAAATCGTAAACCTCAGATTCCTTGTTTCTTGCATTTCTTAAAGGAGAGGCATCACCACTATAATCGTAGATGAGCTGTTTAGTTACAATCGGGACGCCCCCTTCTCTTTTTACCAATTCAAAATACTGGTAAGCTCTTACAAATCTTAATTCTGCAGTAAACTGGGCGTTTGTAGCAATTTGCAAAGGAGTGCCCTTTGGGCTATATGTAGCAATATTCTCAATCGCCTTATTTATATCTCTGATTAGTCCATAGTCCCATAATTGCCAACGACCGGTAGAATAAGTAAGGTTACTTCTTCCATCTTCACCAGAATAACCCGACCACATAGCATCATCATAGTCAGCCATGTTGCGCCAGTTGCCATCAAGACCCATATCTGTAGGTAGCCTTTCATAATAGTTGGCCAATAAACCGGTGATCATATTTGGATCACCCCATAACTGTGCGTCCGTAATAATGTTTTGTGGCGTTCTTTCAAGCCACTGTTTTTTACAGGCAGAGAAAGTAACCAATAAAATGATTATTATTAAGCCTTTATATAATATTTTCATGATTAAATCGATTAAAGTGATAGATTAAATCCAATGTTTATCAAAGATTGCTGAGGATAGATCAACCCCCCCTGACTTGCGATTTCAGGATCAATCCCGATCTTCTTCATATTGTCAAAAGAGAAAAGGTTACTTCCGTTAGCATATACCCTTAACTTTGAGATTCCGGCTTTCTTTAGAAGTTTTTGTGGAATATTATACCCTATCTCTAAGTTTTTAAGTCTGAAATAGTTAATATTGGTTATCCAAATATCACTCGTAGATGTGTTAACAGTAGAAACGTCTTTTCTAAGAGCAGGATATGTCCCTGGGATCCAAGGGCTTGTGATATCATATGGATCTGCATGGTGCCAAACATCTGCCAGCATATAATCGGCTGAATTTCCATTGTTCTGGAAAGGAACCTTTAATTCAACATTCCGTCTGAATGATTGCATTGTAGCACCTGCGAAACTAAATGATAAGGTAATGCCTTTGTAAGTTAAACTGCCTGCAAGTCCAAAACTCATATAAGGTTGGGCCCCTTCAGCATAACCAATAGGTCTGTTGTCCAAAGTGTTAATAACACCATCACCATTTTGATCCTTGAAAATATAATCTCCCGGCAATTCGGTCGTGTTATTTTTACCGTCATTATTAATTGTGTAAGCATCAATTTGTGCTTGTGTCTGGAACTGTCCGATTACCTGATAACCCCAGTCGATACTTCCCCAACGGTCAACGTATGCACTACGGTATCGATCCCATGAGTTACCAAATCTTGGTTTGTATTGCGTCAGATCTCTTCTTCTGGCAAGTGTAGCATTGACCCCAATTGTATAATCTACAACGCCGGATTTATTCGAATAGGTTAATTGACCTTCAATACCACGGGTTGCTTCAGAATTTAGATTTTCATTAGGCAAAGAATATCCAACTTCGCTTGGTAGCAAAACGTCATATCTGGCTGCTGGCATTCCGGTTTTTTTACGGTTAAAGACATCAAACTGACCTGTCAGCTTATCTCCCATAACCGTAAAGTCGATACCAATATTTGCGGATTGATTTTTTACCCATGTAAGATTTGTAACAGGTAAAGTACCTTTGGGTTGAAGACCGATAACATAGGTACCATCGAAAACAGCACTTCCTGAAGGATAATTGTATCCCGGCAAATAATCAAATGCATTAAGTCCGGACTCACTCCCGGTTACTCCATATGAAGCACGCAATTTTAAATTGGATACAGCATTACCTACCAGATTTTTGAAAAATGGTTCTTCACTCATTCTCCATCCTATAGAAGCACCCGGGAAGAATCCCCACCTTTTGTCACTTCTATATAGATATGAACCATCATAACGTCCCAATACCTCCAATAGATATTTTTGTTTATAGCTATAATTAGCCCTACCTGTGTATCCTGCCCTAGCTTCAGTTACCCATGAATATCCAAGATAATCCTGATTGGCAAAAAGCATAGTAGGAATGTAATTGGTCGGAGGGATTGTATGTACAGCTACGTAATAATTCTCCATATCAGAGCGTTCGTATGCAGCAACTGCAGATATGTTATGATTTCCAAGTTGTTTTGTATAATTCAATTGGAATTGTGCAAAACGGGAAACAATATTATTCTTATGGATTTCTCTCCATGGATTCTGGTTACCATAAGGTGCACCACCTATTGGTCTGTCGGCATATGTGTCTGTTGCAGCATTGTATATGTAAGCAGGCCAGATGTATTCAAATCCATTAAAATCCTCGTTGGTGAAATTGTAAGAATAAATACCCTTTGCGGTTAAACCAAAATTGAAGTCATACTGTGCATTTAAATTAACATTCAGTGCACGGGTAACATCATCGCACCATCCTGTGATCTGGTCTGTATAAGTGGCAGGATTTACATTGACATTGTGTGTCTGGTTGATGTACAAAGGATTATTATTGGCATACATGGTTTCTGTTGGCCACATACTGGAGATACTCAACAAAGGATTGAAATAATCGTCAAGACCCGGAACACCAACATTGTGACGTTTCTCAATACGCCCACTGATTTGTGTGCCAATAGTCAAACCCTTAGCCAATTTAGTTGAGATATTTGACTGGATATTCGTACGGTTAAAAGTAAAGTCCTTCAATACAGCATCCTGATTTAGATTACTGACCGAAAAATAGTAATTTGTTCTTGCAGAACCACCAGTTGCATTAACACTAATATAAGATTGAGGTACATTGGGACGAAGCATGATTTTTTTATAATCATTGTTCTGGTAACCGGGTTCAGTACCTGCTACCCATTTTGCTACTTCCTCTTTTGTATAAGCAGGAGTTTGCCCTCTGTTTTGGTTTGATTGAACCAGGGCAGTAACATATTGTCCTGCATTGGCAACATCATAATAACGTGTAAAATTCTGAACGCCATAATAACCGTTAACATTAATAGAAGGTTGTTCTGTTCTGCCACCTTTTTTGGTAGTTACAAGAACTACACCATTAGATGCACGCAAACCGTAAACAGATGCGGATGCATCTTTCAATATGGATACACTTTCGATATCTTCCAAACCCAGTTGATTAAATACACTTTGTCCGGAAATATCAGTATTGAAACCAAATGAAGATGTTCCGTCATTTGTACTATATGGTACACCATCAATTACATACAATGGGTTACCCATGTTTCTGATCTGAATTGAAGTACCGTTACCTGGTCTGGAGTCATATGAACGTGCTGTAATACCAGCGACTTTACCTACCAAAGCACTTGTAGCTGCTACTGAAGAAGACTTGACCAACTCATCTGATTTAACTGAACTTACAGCACCTGTGATACTACCTCTTTTCTGGGTACCGTATCCAACTACCACAACTTCGTCAAGTGCCTTTACTTCATCAAGCATTGCAACTGTCAGCGTTTTTTGAGTGCCAACTACAATTGTTTCAGAGCGATAACCCATACAGCTGAATACTAATACAGACTGATTGTTTGTAACATCAATTGTAAATTTTCCTTCAGCATTGGTAATCGTTGCTTTATTTGTTCCTCTAACCCTTACTGTTACACCGGGTAAAGTAGTTCCCTTGGAATCGGTAACCACACCGGTTACAGGAGCTGGCAGAAGATTGTTCGAATTGATCAGATTGGTAATCTTAACAGTGTTACCTTTTAGATCCACACCGGAGTTATCCGCATAAACACTGTTTGTACAAATAAGCCAGACTCCAAGAAACAAAACCAACGTAGTTAGTCTCTTAATCCGGAATAATTGTTTTACAGAAAAGTTGGGCGAGAACTTTTCTAAAATGTACTTTTTTCCCATGATTTTTGATTAAATTTAGTGAATGAAGAAATACATATTTGTTTGTTTGTTATTTATTGGTTGTTAATTTATATTTATTGGTTGTTAATTTATATTTATTGTTTTTTAAGAATTTTTTGAATAATGAATTTTAAAGTTTAAATAACATTTCATTCATAATTTCTTTTACAATTATTTTGTTGAAATCTGATATTACAATTGTCATTTGTACACTTAATAAGCTGAAAAAAATAATCAATTTCTTGAATTCTGCTTTAAAAATACACGAAGACACTAAAAAGAATTTTTAATTGTCCTCCGTACACTTATTAGAATAAAAAATTGATCCACCGAAAATATTCTTACCTCCACAATAATGAAATTTCAGGTTGTTATTTCTTGTAATTGTTGTTTGCACACTTATTAGGTCACAAATATATTAACGAACTGTTGAATTCCAAAAAAAAAAGTGAAATAACTGTTAAAAATTCCTAATTTATACTTAGTCTAAAGAGTGATAATAAACATTCGGGATATTATTACGCAAAGTATTTGAAAATTAAAAATTATACATTCTGATTACCAGTGTATTGCAATTGAGATATGTGAATATATTTTTAAAATAGTTTACGCTAGCTCCTAGGTTATTATTTAAGCTTCGCACCGTTATTTTTAGAGAAATAATTAATTTAATATAAAGCTAATTCCCTTCCCCGTTCAACAAATACTTTTTTAAATAATTTACAAAAACTACATAATCTCCTGGAAAAACACCATGTCCTCCAGAATGCATAAAATATCCAAGCGGATTCAACATGGTTGTATCTCCGGCAGTTGACATTGCAGTTGTCT
>Ga0209538_1000521_pt1 | contig 22267 bp, 17 predicted proteins | sample BarGraNGADG00211_2_FD_184492 | JGI IMG/M metagenome (GOLD analysis project Ga0209538, IMG submission 184492) | Arctic peat soil microbial communities from Barrow, Alaska - Barrow Graham LP Ref core NGADG0004-211 (SPAdes) (version 2) | ecosystem: Environmental > Terrestrial > Soil > Wetlands >... | reverse complement strand
CCCTTTCTACTTCAGTTTTCCGGGCTAATTCTTTGTTGCTCATTTCGATTGTCCATTTCATAGCTCCTAATCTTAATTAGGACATTTCTATTTTGCTACTTTAGGACATTATCATTTTGCTCTTACACCTTTGCACGACCTTCTTGTAAGGTCATCTCTTCCGATTAACAGTCAGCGGTAGGGCGAGATTGACCCTCTCCTGGTCAATCCGCCGAACAGTTGCACCAAACTAAATTGGCGGATTGGTGAAATGCGCACCAATCTCGCCCTACGCTAGATATCTGACCAGGGCATGGCACATCAGGAACCTATGGAAAATTCTTTGTATGGAAAATCCCAGAACAGGAGGTGGATCAGCCGTACCAGACTAAATTGGCGGATTGGTGAAATGCGCACCAATCTCGCCCTACGCTAGATATCTGACCAGGGCATGGCACATCAGGAACCTATGGAAAACTCTTTGTATGGAAAATCCCAGAACAGGAGGTGGATCAGCTGTAACAGACTAAATGGGCGGATTGCGGAAATACCCACCAATCTCGCCTTACGCTAGATATTTGACCAGGGCATGGCACATCAGGAACCTATGGAAAAACTCTTCGGATGGAAAATCTCAGGTTGGCCGATAAGCCGTATTCTGTCTTAAGGGTACGCATCTATCTTGGCTGCCCCTCACGGGGAAGCTCCTTGCGGTCTACCCGGAGATCAAATGAACCGAGCCGGTTCTCTCTCCTGTTTGACCTTGCACCGGAAGGGGGTTGCATGGCTGCCTGCATTGCTGCCGACACCGGTGGTCTCTTACACCGCCTTTTCACCCTTACACTTGCGTGCGGATTGTTTCTGTGGCCCTATCCAGAAGCTTGCGCCTCTCCAGGTGTTACCTGGCTCCCTGCCCTGTGGTGTACGGACTTTCCTCACTCTTGCGAGCGCGCGCACCTGGCCAGCCTGAGAACTTAATCATAGAGTAACGGGGGGCAAATGTCAACTTCGCGTAGTCAGATATGGGTAGAAGTGAAGCTTTCAAACCAGTAATCTGAAAACCAACAGGTAAGCCAGCAGCGCGAACAGGATGCTGTAGAGTGTTCCGATTAAATAGTATTCGGTAAAACCCTGATCCTCGCTGAGCAACTTGAAACGGGCCAGCGATTTGGCCGCCATTACAAACCCCAACGCGGAATATTGCCCCAAATGGATGAAAATCACCGTAAGGGCGCGTTCAAAGAAGCCAATCAGGGAGCCAGCCCCTTCCACTGTTGTGGTCTTGCTGAGGTAATTGGCATAACGTGTGAAGACGCGCTTGAAGCTGACGTTGGCTGGTTTGCCAACCAGGGCGAGCAGCAGGATCCAGCGCAAAGCGTCAAACCCTTGCGCGGGGAACCAGGCTTGCAAACCGCTGCCAGGCCACAAATTCACGGCCAGATAAATCAGCAGCAAATGCAAACCCTGATCCAACAAAAACAACCAGGGCGCTTCCTCCCGCAAAAGGCGTTTATCTTCCTTCTTTTTCGGGTTACCGCTGTGCAGGTAGGCATATTTCAGCCCGTCAATTAAGGCATGCCCCAAAATAATGACCGCCAGCGCCGGCAGGCTGGGTTTGGCCACCAGCAAAGTGAGCAGGAAAGCTGCGCCATAAAGCAAGGTGTGATAGAGCAACCCGCGCCGCGTATTGTTTTTGAGCTCCGCCAGGCTCTGCCACTGCAGGTAAAAATCCCCCAGAAGGTGAGCAATAAGGAAGAGGACCAATGCTTGTACGATGGTCATTCTGGCTTTCCCAGGGTATTAATGGCCTCTGAGATGACCATGCCGTTGCGGATGTAAACCTTGACCCCGCTGCCCTTGATGCGTTTTTGGAGGGAGGCTGGTGTCAGCCCCATATACTCTGCCAGTTTCACTTGCTCAAAATCAGGACCATAAAGGTTGGAATCCACCAGGGCTTTTAGTACGGCCATCTGGGTACCCCGCCATCCGTCCAGAATCAGGGCGTTAGCCGCCAGGGAAGTGTTGATCAGGCGGTTCTGAGATGGATCTGTGGTGTAAAGGCAAGCCCGGCTGGTGCCGTAGTCGTTGTTTTCATGAATATACTCAATAGCTTTTCGGGCTGCCCAGAAGGCGGGGCCGTCCGCTCCCAGGCTCTTGGCTGGGTCAATTTCTGTGCTCATGCTGCCAATGCCAATACCAAAACGCACTTTTACAGGGTAGAGCCTGGTGATGATGGTATTCATGATGCGGCAAATCTGGGAAGCTTCTCCCAGGAGTCCCTGAAACTCATCTCCCACTGTTACCGTAAACTGGGAGGCGATAGCGGCTCTGAAGCTGTCATTGACTGTGGCTAACACCTGTGCAAATTGCTTCTGGAAATTTTCCCTGGCGGGAATGCTGCGGGAGGCTACCAGATCTCCAATCATGGCGAAATAAATGGGTGCGTCAGGCTTTCGAGTTAGTTTGTTCATGACTGTATTGTACCACAATCTCTATTTAAATGGCGATTATCGTCTTATCTCCATTTAAATGGCGATTATTGTAATATCTCCATTTAACCGGCGATCGTCCAGTACCATTCTCATCGACAGGACGGTAAAAAGCCTGCCAACACGGAAGGGTTAACTGGAGAAATCTAAATACTTACCCTTTTAAAGGAGATACAAGCGAATTTGTATTCCCACTTTTTAGGATATAATGCTTGCAATGACTAGTCCGGCACGCGGTCAGCTTTTTTAGGCTGCCAGCCAGGAGACTTGCATAAAAAACTATTAGGAGCAGACGTCATGTCAATCAACCCGGAAAAGAAAACGGAACTTATCAAAAAGTTCGAACGCCAACCTGGCGATACTGGATCCCCTGAGGTTCAGATTGCTTTGTTGACCGAACGTATCAGCACGCTGACCGAACACCTACGCGTCAACAAACACGACAATTCATCTCGCCGTGGCTTGTTGAAAATGGTAGGCCTGCGCCGTCGCCTTCTCGCTTATTTGCGCCAGAAGGATTATGCTCGCTTCCTCACAATCACTGAAACTTTGAGTATTCGCAAGAAGTAAGCATAGAAATTGAGACCAAGCGGAGAATGCCAAACCAGGTAAATTTCGATTTACTGGAGCCAGCTTCTCCGCGCAATATCTACCGAAAAAATAGTCTATCAATCGCCAGTCGGGTATTGAAATTTAGGGAATATCTTGCTCATCAGCAAGCTTTTATTGTCATACTCCTCAAATTTCAGCACCTGCACTGGCAAGCCATCTAGAAAAGGAAAAAATGAAACCCGAAGCACGTTATTTTACGACCAAACTTGGTGACAAAGAAGTCACCTTTGAGACCGGTCGCCTGGCTCGCCAGGCTGGCGGAGCAGTTACCCTACGTCAGGGTGATACCATTGTTTTTGCCGCCACCACCATGGGCGGCCTGCGAGAAGGGCAAGATTTCTTCCCGCTGACTGTAGATTACGAAGAACGCATGTATGCCGGCGGACGCATCCCCGGTTCCTTTTTCCGCCGTGAAGGCCGCCCCAGCACTGAAGCTACGCTGGTTGCCCGCCTCACAGACCGCCCTCTGCGCCCACTCTTCAACCAGGGCTTCCGCAATGAGGTCCAAATCGTTATCATGTCCCTCTCGGCCGACACCGAAAACCCGATCGATATGCTGGCCATTTCGGCTGCTTCCGCCGCCCTCATGGTCTCCGATATCCCTCACTTTGGTGGACCCGTTGGCGCAGTGCGCATCGGTTTTGTCGATGGCAAATTAGTGGTTAACCCTACATTACAACAGATGGAAGTCTCAACCCTTGACCTCAAAGTGGCTGGCACCAAGGATGCAATCTTGATGGTGGAAGCCGGCGCGAGCGAAGTGACCGAAGTTCTGATGGTTGAAGCCCTTGAACTGGCTCACAAATCCATCGTCCCGATCTGCGAGACCCAGGAACAAATGGCCGCCGAAATTGCCAAGCCTAAACGCGAAGTCCCGCTCTTTGTGCAGGATGAAGCCCTCTTTGAGCAGGCAAAAGCCGCTATCTTCGACCGCATGACTTCCATACTTGACCAACCCTATAAAAAGGAAGACCTTTATGGTGGCATTGCGCTCCTCAAAGCTGCTTACCTCCAGGAAATGGCCGCCTTAATCAATCAGCAGAACGCCTCCGGACCTACCGAAGTTGCACCTGCTCTCAAACCTGAACAGACAGCCCTTTACACCCAGGCATTCGAAGAAGTTGAGCGCATGATTGTGCGCGAGCGCATCCTGAATGAAGGCAAGCGCCCCGATGGCCGCAAACTGGACGAAGTCCGCGAAATCTACTGCGAAGTGGATATTTCCCCCCGCGCTCATGGCTCAGGCCTCTTCACCCGCGGTGAAACCCAGGTACTCACCCTGGTTACCTTTGGTACTCCCAAGGAAGCCCAGGAGCTGGACAGTCTGGTTGGCATGGAATCCAAACGCTACATGCACCACTACAACTTCCCTCCCTACAGCACCGGTGAGACCAAACGTCTCGGTGGCCAAAGCCGCCGCGAAATTGGCCATGGTGCCCTCGCAGAACGTGCCTTGCTGCCTGTTCTTCCTGACGAAAAATCTTTCCCCTACACCATGCGCCTAGTTTCCGAAGTTTTGGGCTCAAACGGCTCTTCCTCAATGGGTTCTGTCTGCGGTTCCACCCTGGCTCTTATGGATGCCGGTGTGCCGATCAAAGCCCCTGTTTCTGGTGTAGCCATGGGTCTTATTAAAGAAAACGAGCGTTATGTTGTGCTAACGGACATCCTGGGAACCGAAGATCACCTCGGTGATATGGACTTCAAGGTTGCTGGCACTCGCAATGGCATCACTGCCTTACAAATGGACATCAAGATCAAGGGCATTACCCCCTCCATTATGGCCGAAGCCCTCGACCGCGCCAAGATCGCCCGCTTCCATATTATGGATAAGATGCTCGAAGCTATTGCCGAACCCAACAAGACTCTCAAGCCGCATGCCCCCCGCATCGAAGCAATCAAGGTACCTGTTGACAAGATTGGTGCCATCATCGGACCTGGCGGCAAGAACATCCGCAGCCTTCAGGAAGAAACCAACACCAAGATTGATATCGATGATGACGGTACCGTTTACATCGCTTCTGTTGATGGCGTTGGCTTCGACGAAGCTCGCGATCGCATCCTTGGCCTCACCGAATCTGCTGAAATTGGCAAGATCTACACCGGCAAATGCGTCCGTGTTACGGATTTTGGCGCTTTCATCGAAATTATGCCCGGTATTGATGGACTCTGCCACATTTCGCAGCTCTCCACCGAACGCGTGGCAACGGTTGAAGACGTTGTAAAAGTTGGCGACGAACTCACCGTCATGGTGATCGACGTCAGCCCCGATGGCAAGGTACGCCTTTCCCGCCAGGCCTTACTCGAAGGTTGGACGGCTGATGAAGCCCGCGAACACGACAATGCCAACCGCAGCAAGAGCCAGGCTCATCGTGGTGACCGCTCCTCAGGTGGAGACCGCCGTGGTGGTGACAGTCATGGTGGTGATCGCCGCCCTGACCGCAAATTCACCCGCTAATCTAATAAAAAGTTGTAAAAGTTCTACAGAGACCGCCGAAAGTGGTCTCTATTTATTAAAAATAGATTGAAAGATTCAGATATAATTATTTTATGAGCAAAACCTTTCTGAAATTGCGAGCGCAATATGGAGCCTTATATGGTCTCATAGCCGGGTTGGCCTATGCCTTCTTTACCTGGCTAATGGACGCGTTTGGCTTGGGCACTGCGCACGCTGCCTACCCATTCGTCAAGCTTATCGGGGGTATGCTCATCACATTGCCATTCTTTGTGCTTGTGGGATGGCTCACAGCGAAAACCGACAGCCATATCCTGGGGCTTTTTCTCTGGGCAGGCATGAGCCTCTGGGCTTTTACAGCCGCTTTTATTGCCCAATATGATTTTGTCCCCCGTTGGTATGCGTTGATGCAGGAACCTGTGTCAAACCTGGTGAAACCTGCAATTCCATCTTATTTCATTGCCCTGCTCATCACGATTGGGGCCATATTGATGATGTTTGCCTTCCTGATTGCAGGATTGATTGAAATCAATTTGATTGAATCCACGATGGCCAGTGGCACAGTCGGGTCCCAATTTATGTCAGCGGTTATCATTATCATGTTAATGGCATTGGCTGGTAATCAGGTGGATAATTTTATCTACCGAAATTCTCGGATCTCCATCCAAACCTTTGATAAACTGGTTGCGCTTGTCTCAAGCCCTGAAGGGCAGGCGCTTGATGAAAAAACTAAAACATTGCGCAATTTTGGCGCCGTAACCTCCCTGGGCTTGGAAAACCTGGAAAAACCACGCCGTTTCTTCCTGGTCAAAGATATGACCGGTGATTATGGGTCAATTGATCTGATGATTGAACTTGGGGATATGTGGGGGAAATGTATCGCCAGCAATCGGGAACCATCTTATTGTTTGCCCACAAATTTTAAGTATCAGGCTCCAAGCTATTACCTATGACGCTTGTTCTTAACGCTGATGCTGAATTTATCAATCAATTTAATCAAATATTAACCCAAAATAGTGCATATTCTAAATTTGGAGCTGTCCAGCCAACCTAAAGTGATATAATTTACGTCTGTATTTCTGATAACAATCTACAATGGGCACCCTGCTGATGCACTCTTTAAATAATAGCTAAACCATTTTGAGGAATTACTTAATGGCAAATGAACTACTAAATGTGCAGAACCTTGAAACAGTATTTAATACCCCAGGCGGAATTATTCATGCTGTAAACGGCGTGAATTTCTGTCTCAACGAAGGTGAAACCTTGGGCGTAGTGGGGGAAAGTGGTTGTGGTAAAAGTGTCAGTATGCTCTCCTGCCTTCGGTTGGTCGCCATGCCTCCAGGCAAGATCATTAACGGCGTAGCCAACTTCAAAGGCAAAGACCTGCTTTCTATGCCAGATGAAGAGCTCCGGCACGTCCGTGGTGCCCAGATTGCCATGATTTTTCAGGATCCAATGACTTCGCTCAACCCGGTCATGACCATCGGCCGTCAGATGGAAGAACCTTTGCTCTTGCACATGGGTATGAACAAGCAACAAGCTCGTAAACGCTCGATCGAGCTACTTGAACAAGTAGGCATTCCTCAAGCGGGTGATCGCCTCAAAGATTATCCACATCAATATTCGGGTGGTATGCGCCAAAGAGTCATGATTGCCATGGCGCTTTCCTGCAACCCACAAATTCTAATTGCCGATGAACCCACCACTGCTTTGGACGTGACCATCCAGGCCCAGATTGTAGAACTGGTCATCAAACTGCGCGAGCAGCTGGGTATGGCCATTATTTGGATCACCCATGACCTGGGCGTAGTCGCCAGTATTGCCCAGCGTGTGATGGTCATGTATGGCGGTTACATTATTGAAGAAGCTCCGATCAAAAAACTGTACAGCAACCCCACCCATCCTTACACGGTGGGGCTATTGGGGTCATTACCCTCAACGCAACGTGGCAAGCGCCATCGCCTCTATTCCATCGAAGGCATGCCTCCAGTGCTTTACCGGAAACCTCAATCCTGCCCATTTGCTCCCCGCTGTCGTTGGGTTCAACCCATCTGCAGGGAACAGTTGCCAGGCCTTGATAACATTGATAGTGACCATACGGTTCGATGCTGGGTGGATATCAAAACCGGGAAGGTGCATGCATGACCACCTCGAATGAAGTTCTTGTCAAAGTAGAAGACCTGAAAATGTATTTTCCGATCTATTCTGGCGTTTTTCAACGCAAGGTAGGCGATGTAAAGGCTGTCGATGGCGTCAGTTTTGATGTCTATAAAGGTGAAACCCTTGGTTTGGTAGGCGAGTCGGGTTGCGGCAAGACCACGACCGGGCGCACAATAATCCAACTTTACAAACCAACAGCCGGCCATGTCTGGTTCGAAGGTAAAGATCTCGCCACCCTCAAATCCGAAGCCATGCGCCAGGTACGCCAGAATGTTCAAATGATCTTCCAGGATCCTTACGCCAGCCTTAATCCGCGTATGACCCTGCGGGATATCATCGGTGAACCCATCCTGGCCTTTGGTGCTGCAACCGGTAAAGAAATAGACGATCGCGTAGCGGATCTGCTCACACTGGTCAAACTCTCTCCCGATTTTGTTGGCCGCTATCCGCACGAGTTCTCAGGTGGTCAGCGTCAGCGTATCGGTATCGCCCGCTCCCTGGCCATGAACCCGCAATTTATTGTTTGTGATGAACCCATTTCTGCGCTGGATGTCTCCATTCAGGCTCAGGTAATTAACCTCTTCGAAGATTTGCAGCAACAGTTGGGGCTTACCTACCTCTTTGTTGCTCACGACCTTTCCATGGTGCGCCACATTAGCAACCGGGTTGCAGTCATGTACCTCGGCATCATCGCTGAATTGGCAGATCGGGATGAGATCTACGGCAACCCTCTGCATCCTTATACCAAAGCCTTACTTTCTTCCATTCCAATACCTGATCCAAAATACTACGAGACACGCAAACGTATCGTCCTGGAAGGGGATGTGCCTTCACCGGCCAATCCGCCTTCTGGTTGTCGTTTCCGCACCCGCTGCCCTATTGCGGATGCACATTGCGCGGAAGAACGTCCCGAATTACGTGAGGTCACTCCAGGCCACTATGTGGCTTGTTTCAAAGTTTAGTGGCAAATGGAGGTGCTGATTATCGAACGAAAACTTTTAAGTCAAAAGTTTAAGTTAAGCAAAACCAAATCTTTTAAGGAGGAGTTTGTTATGCGTAAAACCTATTTTGTATTTGCAGTAATCTTGGCGCTCGCTATGGTGCTTTCTGCCTGTGCCGCCCCAACCGCTGCCCCAACCGCCGCTCCAGTCGTTCCGACTGAAGCTCCCAAGCCCACCGTTGCTGCCCCCGCAGCCACGGAAGCCCCCAAACCCACCGAGGCCCCTGTGGCCGTGGTGGAACCAACAGTTGCTCCCACAGCCACACCCCTTCCTGCCCAGAACCCCTATGTTGGTTCCGGTCTATTGGATGGCAATGGCGTCCCCGGTGATTTCTTCTCTGATGTCCATATTCGAAAGGCTTTTGCCTATGCCTTCGATAACGATATTGTCATCAATGACATCTACCAGGGCGAAGCTGTTGCTGCCCCAATGATCATGCTCGCCGGGATGCCCGGTTTTGATCAGGAATTCGTCCGCTACACCTTCGATCCGGTAAAATCAGCTGAAGAATTTAAGCTTGCTGATGTCAATAAAAACGGCAAACCCGCTGGGGAAGATCCCGAAGATGTTTGGGATAAGGGCTTCCGCATGACCATGCTCTTCAACACTGGCAACACTACCCGCAAGGTCTATGCCGAAATCTTGAAGGAAAATCTGGCTGCGATTAACCCCAAATTCCAGATTGAAATTCAGGAACTCCCATGGGCTTCCTACCTCGCCAATCAACGCGCTGGACGCATCCCGATCCTGACCGGTGGCTGGCTTGAGGATATCCATGACCCATCCAACTGGTTCCAGCCCTATACCACGAAAACTGGTGCGTATAGTAAAAACCAGTTTCTCCCCCAGGACCTCTTCGATCAATTCAAAGTCTTATTGGACAAAGGCGTTGCTGAAACCGATGTCGCAGCTCGCGGCAAGATCTATCAGGAAGCCCAGCAGCTTTATTACGACCAGGCTGTAGGTATTCCTGTTGTTCTGGTTACCACTCATGCCTACGAACAGAAATGGATCCAGGGTCGCATTACGAACCCAATCTACTCTGGTGTGGTGGCTGCCCCAATCACCAAGGCAGAAGGCGCTAAGAATCCGGATACGTTGACCTATGCCACTATTGGCGATGCATTAACCTTGGATCCCATGGCTTCCTATGATACTTCTTCTGGTCAAGCCATCCAAAATATCTACGAAACTTTGGTATTCTATGATGGTTCTGCACTCGACAAGTTTGTACCCATGCTTGCTGAAAAGTACGAAATGTCAGCCGATGGCACAACCTATACCTTCACCATCCGCCAGGGTGTGAAATTCCACGAAGGACAGGATCTCAAAGCTTCCGATGTCAAGTATTCCTTTATGCGCCTCATGCTCAATGGTGGTAGTGCGACAGCTGCATTGCTTACTGACGAACCCTTCTTCGGTGTTGGTGTCTATGATCCAACCTTTTTGATCGATCCCACATATGGCCTCGCTGATAATCGTGAAGAATTGCTCAAAGTCGCTCCTGACAAACTGAGAGTTCCTTGCGATTTCCTCGACAAAGCCATCACTGTTGACGATGCCGCTGGAACAGTCACTATGAAACTTGCCCAACCCTGGGCTCCTTTCATTCCGACCATTGCTAATGGTTGGGGTTCTATCATGAGTCAGGAATGGGTCGCCAAAAATGGTGGTTGGGATGGTAAATGCGAAGATTGGGCGAATACTTACTCCGTTCCCGATTCCGAATCTCCCTTCACCCCCATTGCCAATGGTACCGGCCCCTATAAGCTGGACCACTGGAAGCAAGGCGAAGAAATTGCCCTCACTCGCAACGATGCCTACTATGGAGCAAAACCCGCCATCAAGGACTTCCTGATCAAGAACGTGGCCGAATTCGGTACCCGTTTGTCGATGCTCGAAGCCGGTGATGCAGACATCATCGATGTGCCCGTGGAAATGCGCACCCAGGTTGACCCGATGGTTGGCGAAATGGTCACATACGACCTCACTACCCAAAGCTACGGAGCACCCAAGGCCGTTTGCAGTGTTGATACAGCCCTGCTCGGTGCGGAACGCTTTACACTCTGCGATACACCCAGCGATAAGCCATTGCGCCTGTACTTCGGACGCCCTGCCTTACAACTGGATGTAATCCTCTTCAACTTCGCCATCAAGTAATAACGCTTTAATTCAGCGGGAGCCGAAAGGCTCCCGCTGGTACCATTTTTGCTTTGCCGAAGTTAATAAGGGATTGTCCATTTCTGCAAGGTAAAAAGTAAAAAAGGGAAGCTTATGACCAATTACATTATCCGCCGAATACTACAGATTCCGCTTTTGCTCATCGGAGTCACCATGATTATTTTCGCAATGCTCGGGTTGCTGACGCCGATTGAACGCTCCGCCCTGTATATTCGTGATATACCCAAAAATGATAATCAGATCAATGCCGTTATTCGCCAATATGCCCTTGACAAACCCCTGCCAGTACAATATTGGCGCTGGCTTGTAGGAACCGTGGACTCAACCACAGGCATTCGACACGGTGGCATCCTCTTTGGCGATTTTGGTTATTCGCGTACGGCTTCCCAACCTGTACTCAAGATCATCCAGGCTCGCTTCCCCAATACCTTGGATCTGGCACTTTGGACCATATATCCCATGTTAGCGGTAGGCATCTGGATGGGAGTAAAAGCTGCAGTTTATCAGAATAAGTGGCCAGATCAGGCCGCCCGTATGTTCAGTATTGTTGGAACCTCATTCCCGACCTTCGTTTTTGGCCTGCTGATGCTCATCTTTTTCTACGCCAAACTGCATTGGTTCCTGCCTGGCAAAATGTCGGACTGGGTAACGAAAATTATGTATTCTGGAGAATTGAAGCAATACACTCATCTCTTGAGCATTGACGCATTATTAAATGGTCGTTTGGATGTTTTTTGGGATGCCATGCGGCATATGATCATGCCGATTATCACCTTGTCATACATAACCTGGGCTACCTTTGTGCGCGTGATGCGCTCTTCCATGCTTGAAACTTTACGCCAGGATTATGTCGTTACAGCTCGGGCAAAAGGGTTAAGGGAAGGCGTAGTGATTAATCAACATGCCAAACCCAATGCCATGCTGCCGGTTGTGACCATGGCAGGTATGAGCATCGTCGGCTTGCTGGGTGGTGTCATTATTACTGAAACAGTTTTCAATTATCCCGGCATCGGGAAGGCAACCGCCGACGCGGCCAGCCAATTGGATGTTGTTACCAGTGTCGGTATGGCCATTTTCACGGGTTTCATCCTCATTCTCAGCAACCTGGTGGTTGACATACTCTACGCGTTTATTGATCCCCGCGTGCGCTTATCTTAAGGATATCGAATATGAATGACTTGAATAATCCAGAACTAATCGGCCCAGTAGAAGACCCAAACGGACCTTTTGATGCCTTGGAACCCAAGGTAATAAACCCTGATGGGGTCAAAGGAACATTGGCTGATTCGATTCAGCACTACGTTCAACCTGAAGTTACTGAATCGGTTGTCGAACGCATTCAATCTGAACTGCCTCAACCAACAGGTGAAGTATTTGATCCCAGCGGTGATAACCTAACCCTGACTGAAGCCCATTCAGACCGCAAGATCAGCCGGTTGGAGCGTTGGCTGGGTCCTGAAAACTACCGCATCATGAAAGGCCTCAGCAAAACCTGGGCCTCCCGCATTGGTTTTGCCCTGATCGTTTTATTCGCTCTAATTGCCATTTTTGCGCCGGTGATTGCTCCACCTGTAGGAAGTGATCCCTACATGATGCCGCGCGATGGATTCGCCAGTCAACCTAAAGGTCCGGGAAGTCCCTGGAAGAAAAATGTTCCAGAAATTCCGTTCTGGTATAAAACCGTTACGGGAAACGATCAGTGGGTGCACTTGCTGGGGACGGCCCAAGGCCAATACGACATCTTCTATGGTATTGTCTGGGGCACGCGCACGGCTTTCCGGACTGGTTTTATTGTTGAAATGGCTACCGTGCTGATCGGTGTAATTCTGGGTTCGATTGCAGCCTATTATGGCGGCGCGCTCGATAATGTACTGATGCGCATAGTCGATGTTTTTATGACCCTTCCATACATCATGATGGCGATGATCGCTGCAGCCGTGCTGACACCAAAAATTGGTAAGAGCCTCCTGCCAGCCATGATTGCCATGATTGCTTTTGGTTGGATGGGGTACGCGCGTGTCATCCGCTCGGATATCCTTTCCATCAAGCAGCGCGACTACGTCATGGCGGCCAAGGTCTCGGGTGTCAAGAACAGCCGTATCCTCTTCAAGCACATCATTCCCAACGCCATTTTCCCAACCCTTGTGCTGGCTACCCTCGGAATTGGCAGCGTGGTGCTCAGCTTTGCGGCGCTTTCCTTCCTGGGTATTGGTACCCCACTCGGCTATTCTGATTGGGGCCAGATTTTGGCTTTCGCCCGCAGCTGGATTAATAATCTGGATAAGTATTGGTTCATCGTGGTCTTCCCTGGACTTACCCTGACCCTGTTTGTGATGGGTTGGAACCTGGTAGGCGATGCGGTGCGGGATGTCTTTGACCCCCGTATGCGTGGTAGAGGCGCTTAAGCACAATCTTATAGGCAATCTAGAAAATGACCGGTTTATCCGGTCATTATTGCAGCCCTTCAGGTATTGCGCTGCTACCGGATTTTCGATTCACTGATTGGTACAGGATTCATGAAAATTGATAATCCTGGCTAAGATCAACCCGGAGCTAACGAAAAGAGAACGTTGGACAGTTTGAAATATAGTTGCATTATTGTCATATAAATATCAATAAATAAGCCATCTTGACTGTCCTTAATGAGAAAGAACTATGAAGAATTCCATCCGACAAACCCTACGGGAATCCCAAAGAAATAAACGGAAGTCTCAGAATATCCTGAAAATTGGTGCTTCTATCCTGGTTGTTCTAGTAATAGCAATTATTGTCATTGCGGCTGTAAATTCTAAAAAACGTGGTGAATTGATGGGTGAAGCAGTCGTTGTCGCCTCAGCTGCGCATGTTCCAGACACCGTAAAACCTGGGCCGTACAACTCAAATCCACCTGCAGGCGGCACGCATTACGACACAGATTATTCAGAAAAGTTCTATCAGGAAAGTGATCTTGCGACCTTACCCAAATATCCCGAAGGATACTTGGTACATAGTCTCGAACACGGCTATGTAATCTTTTGGTACAACTGCCAGGTAGCCGGTACAGACTGCACTGGCTTGAAAAAAACCATTCAGGATGTGATGGACAAAACCGGAGGAGACAAGTTGATTGCCTTCCCATGGTCGACCATGGATGTTCCCCTGGCAATGACTTCGTGGGGACGCCTTCTAAATTTCACCACACCTGATCCAGTGGTGATGGAAAAATTTGTCAAATCCAATCGCTATCAAGCTCCTGAACCTAACGCACCATAACGCGACGTCCAGAATTAAAGGAGTTTACTACGGACTGCTTTGTTCAGTCCGTAGTTTTTTATATTCTGTGATAGGTCTGGGTTGCTAACTAAAAAGTAACTCGGCTGCCAGGGATCTGTTGCTGATAAGGCACTCATGCCGGTGCTCCAATTCAGCCCGGTTGTCGGTATCGACAGGAACCAGCCGCTCGATAGTGGGGCAGGGGTAATGCTCACATTCCGCGCAGGAGATAAAAACGCGCCCAAAAGCACAATCGCGGATTTCGCAGGCCTTGCACATGGGTGCCAACGCAACAGCCTGGCTGTGGCAGCCAGTACAGTGCATATCTTCTGGCTGGTATTGGTGGTCAGGGGAGGAGTATTCAAACGTCAACCAGATGCGTTGGCCCTGGTCATTTTCTCGGGTAGATTGATAAACAGGGCATTCAGCACAGATTTCGCCACAAAAGGATATTTCAGCCATATTCTCTCCCTGGGAGTAACTCCCTATTTGAACCTGACAGTACGATGTAATGACAGCTCCAAATGAATAGCAAGATTCGCGCCAGAAAGGGACATTATGGAGAGTATTGGGATTAATAAAAAACAGGAATTAGTTGTTGAAGTACCTTTACGTGTTATCCTCGTTCAGGGATTTATTGCGGTAGTAGACGTCCGTGCGCCGTTCCCAACCCTGCGATTCCCAAAAGGCATTGCCGATTTCATTGCTGGCGAAAACCAACAGGCCCGCTTTGTGGATACCTTCGGCTTTTAGGGCAGCAATGGCCTGATTGAGCAGGTCCTTGCCGATGCCCTGCCCCCGCAGATCGGGTAAGACGGCGGCATGGTAGATGTAACCTCGGCGGCCGTCATGCCCAGAGAGAATGACACCCACGATCTGACCATTTTTTTCCGCCACAAAACAAGAGTTGGGATTACGTTTTAAGAATCTTTCGATTCCAGCCTGGCTGTCATCCAGGCTGCGCATACCCATGCCCTGGATATTGCTCCAAAGGCGGATAACTGCATCGTAATCCTCAATTTTCATGATGCGTATGCTGAAATTAGCCATATGTGCTCCGATCTGCAGGCTTTCATTATAATCATAGAATTCGGATCGTTTTTCTTTATGATAAGATGAGACCCTTTTATTTCTTGGCCTTCCCATCGAGGGGACTGGGAACCGTACTCCCGCTGCATAGCAGCATAGAGTAAACATCTTCCAGTTGCAAGTCAAATCTAAAAGATCCTTCACAATAGGAACTCAGGACAGAAAGATGAAAAAGCAGACCCTTCCGCACGGATCCCCCTCCAACCCTCTCCCCTTTCCGCGTGCGGAAAGGTCAGAATAATAAAAAAGAAGGAGGACAAACCTCCTTTTCTGTGAATTAATCGATCCAAAACCTAATAGAAGATTGTGCTAAATCATCCCGTAGCGTTGGAGTGCAGAATTCAGGATCATGTTGACGAGTTCCGTGTGATGGATGCCCGCGGCTTCGCCTTCAATCACCAAATCAGAAATAACCGGAGTTAATCCTGGCAAAGGGTTGATTTCCAAAATATAAGGTTTGTTATTGTTGTGCACATCCAGACGGAAGTCCACCCGGGCGCAGTCCAGGCATTGCGTAACGCGGAAGACAGCCGCTGCCAGCCAATTCAGGTCCTCGACCATGATCTTCTCAAGCGGTGCTGGGCATAAATAGGTCAGCTCCGCAGCCAAAGCAGTTTTTAACCGGTTGGCATATACGCCGTCAGTGAGGAGGTAATCCTTGAGATCCACTTCCATGGGTGGCAGGAAGGTTAGACCGGCAGTGTTGCGCGGGGCATCTTCGTCATCAGGTAGGCGGTTGGCAACAGGGCCGACCAGGTTCCCGACCATGCCAAGTGTAATCTCACGGCCTTCAATGAAGGTTTCCACCAGCGCTGGCTGTTTGTAGCGGCGGATGATCAGCCTCAACTGTTGGCGCAATTCGTATTCATCATGAACAATGGACTGCAGGCTGATTCCCATACCCGTGCCTTCGCGGCTGGGTTTGACAAAGAGCGGAAATTTCATGCCTCCATCCAATTGTTCGTCCTCGCGTTCAAAAGACTGAAAATCAGGTGTGGGCAAGCCGTGCCAGGCCAGAATACGCTTGGTCATCGGTTTGTCAAGCGTCAATGCCAGGCAAAGCACCTTGGAGCCTGTGTAAGGAATCTGCATTTTTTCCAAAATGGCCGGTATCTGGGCTTCACGTGAGTTTCCAAAATGGCTTTCCGAAATATTGAAGCAAATATCGGGTTTGTAGTTGCGAAGTGCATCAACAATGTATTCGTCAGCTTCCAGAAATTCCGCGTCATGCCCCACAGACCGGATGGCATCCCTGATCGATAGCACAGTGGATTCCGAATCCAGGTCATCCCATTGGTCGTCCGCCATTTCATCGAAATGAGGGGCATTTACTTTCAAATTAGCCAGTACCGCTACGCGGAAATTTTTCATCTATGCTTCAGTTCTCCTCAGTTGAGAGATATCGAAAATGATTATATCTTTTATGTCCCGATGCAACAAAAAAATCTTCTTATACAGAGGATTTTACTAAGATTTAACAATAGGCAACAAGATGATATACACAAACCTAACTGGGCAGGCTGGCTTGCAGGATTTCGTTCTCTTCTATTTCTGCCAGTTTGATGCCTTCACCTTCATTGACTTTTGAAAGCAGGTAAACGCCCGCGATGAAGAAAATGATCAGGCTGACAATGGAGAGGCGGGAGCCTTTCATTAAAGTGCTGACCAAGCCAAACAGGAGCGGTCCTACAGTACCGGCCACTTTTTCACTAACCGAGAAGAATGAGAAGAATTCCGCCGATTTACTTCTGGGAACCATGCGGCCAAAGAGGGAGCGGCTGAGCGCTTGTGACCCCCCCTGGACGGTAGCAACAAGGAAGCCCAAGAACCAGAAATGCCATTCCTTGGTCATAAAATAGCCAAATATGGCGATAATTGCGTAAACCATGATGGAGAGAATGATTGCGCGCTTGGTGCCTATTTTCTTGCCCAACCAACCGAAGAGAAGCGCAAAGGGAATAGCGACGAATTGAACCATCAACAGTGTTCCGATGACGGTCGTATCGCTGAATTTCAGCTCTTTGCCGTAAATTGAGGCCATAAAGATGATGGTTCCAATGCCGTTGTTATAAAGCCAGAATGCCAAAATGAATTTAAACAATTCCCGGAAACGTTTAATTTCACCGAAAGTGTGCCCAAGACGACTGAATGCCACCTGGATCGGTTTGCGGTTCAATTCGTTGGTTTGAATACGGCGCGGAGGCTCTTTGACCCAGAGCAACAGGGGTATGGAGAACACTGCCCACCAAACGGCGACGCTGAGGAAGCTCAAACGGCTCATCAGCTGCGTTTGGGCAGGCGTTTTGGCGGTCATAATCATTACCAAATTGATTGCCAGCAGAATACCACCGCCTGCGTATCCCATGGCATAACCTCTTGAGGAAACCATGTCCTGCTCATCATCAGTGGCCACGTGAGGCAAAAGCGAGTCGTAGAAAACATTCGCCCCTGAAAAGCCGATGCCGCCGATGATGTAGAAGAGCACAGCCTGAAGCCATTGGCCTTCTCTGACAAGGTAGAGTAACCCAGCCCCAAGGATTCCGAAGGCCGCGAAGAAAAAGAGATTCTTTTTCTTGGTTCCGCTAAAATCAGCCATGGCACCAAAGACAGGGCCCATCAGCGCGACCAGGATCATATAAATGGCTGTGGTCCAGGACCAGATGGCGGTGCGTTGGTAATCAGGCAGATGGGCTGCAGCTACATTTGAAAAATAAACGGGTAAAACTGCGGCTGAGATGGTTGTTACGAAGGCTGAGTTTGCCCAGTCGTAGGTTGTCCAGGCAAAGATAGAGCGTTTGTGTTCTCGGGTATTTTCCATGCGGCTCCTTTTGGGTCTATTACGCCTAATTATAAAGGGTCGAACCATTTTTTAATGATTCAAATGCAGGTAGGAAGAATTGGAAAGGCTTAACTGCTGCCGAGGAGGGTAGATTCATCAAACCAGGGATTAGGTGCCTGGGTATCTACTCCGAGACTCTGGAAAAGGGCTTCGCAAGCCACCCGGAATTCATTTTCTTCACGGATGGTAAGCAAATGCCGCAAGGATAAGTGCTCAATACCATACGGTTCCAGATAAGCTTTAATGAACTTGCGGAAAGCAAAGATTGCGGACTCTTGCGGGTAAGTGCGGACCATTTCTGCCGACTGATACGAAGAAAGCTGCCAGACTTCAGTGGGGCTCACGTCTTCACGATTACGCCAGCTAAAAATCCAGGGGTTGATTTTTGAAACCCGGCCAATCATTACCGCATCGCAACCCGTTTGGTCCAGCATTGCCTGGGCTTTTTCGGTTGTGATGACATCCCCATTACCGATAACTGGAACTGGTAAGAGCCTTTTCAGTTCAGCAATGGGTTCCAGGCGCACCTCGCCCGAATAGGACATTTTCGCCGTCCGGCTGTGCAGCGCCATAGCCGCGCAGCCATTCTCAACAGCTTTTTCGGCTACTTCACGGTAATTAAGTGAATTTTCATCAATCCCCAGGCGCATTTTGCCTGTGACTGGTACGCTGACTGCAGCTTTGACAGCCCGGAAGCAAGCCCCCACCTGTTCAGGTGAGCGCAATAAGCCAGCACCTGCGCCACGTGAAAGCACATGATGGGTGGAACATCCCATGTTGATATCAAAAAAATCGGGGTGAAAGTCGGCTTCCATACCGGCCGCTACATCCGCCATGCGTGATGCGTCGTTATCCAGCAGCTGAAAACCGAAAGGCCGTTCAGCCTGGCGGAACCTCAGGCGGTTGATCTGATAATGTTTCTGGACGCTGTAATCCAGAGTATTGATGAATTCAGAAACCGAGTAAGCCGAGCCAAGCCTGCGGGTAATCCAGCGAAAACTGGGGTCGGAAAGGCCATCCATCGGGGCAAGGATCAGCCGTCCATAAATGGGGATGTGCGCGATGTAAAAAGAAGGCTGAACCTGGGCGAGCTCAGGCTCAGCAAGTTGATTTGAATTCATTTTTTAGGTTTCGCGAATAATAATGTGGCTAACTTATGGGGGGCCAGATCCAGGCTCACAGATCCTGCGGCGGTCAATGCTGCGGTCTCGAGCCTGCTCTCATCCAAATTCACATGGAAAGCTTCTTCAGGGGCGTAGCCAGGCGTGACATTGATGTGAATTGGAGTGTTTTCACGATTGTATCCGCGCACAACGATGCCGGAAGAGTCTTCAGCAGTCTTGATAGCCGTAAGGTGAAAAGCAGGGTTATCAACTTTCACCAGGGAGGCTTGAGGTGCCAACGTACCCGCATGCAGAGAAGTGACCTCACCCCGCAGGGAAGTTTGGAAACCGTAAGCCAGGCTTGAAGCTTTTTGCCAATCGCCGTCATGCGGGATCAGCCGGTAGGCAAATTCATAAACCCCTTGTTCCTGGGCGTCAGGGGTTTCAAGTGCCGGACCGGCATGGCCATGACGAACCCAAAGGTCATCTCTGGAAAGCCAACCAACACAGCGCAAAAGCGTGAGTGCCAATACTGCGTTGCCCTCAGAATCATGCAAAGCCGCAATTTCTGGTAAACCCTGGTTTGCAACCATCAGCCCCTGGGAAGCCGCAGATACATCCGCAAAAGCCTGTTGAGGCACTTCAGGCCGAGGCTGTTCCCACCATTGCAGATCGTGATCCGGCAGGTTCACGGGGCGCTCAACGATATCGAAATGCGAGTCGTAATGCGCAGTCTGGGCAGGGATATGGCTGGGGAAGCGTACTTCCAGGCGGTGGTCAAGGGCACGATTATCAAAGCGCACCTGGAAGTCCACCACCGGGGCAGATTTGGGTAAACTGATAATAACCGTTAAGGGGCAATCCTCAGTGATTTCTTCCCGTGAGTCACGGCCCTCTGTCAGTTGGATAGGCAGTTCATACTTGCATTCCAGGAAGAGCGTATCTTCCAGCTCGTTATGGATGAACTCGGCATTGTAGATTTCAGGGGAGTAGGCTGTATCATTTTCTGGCGGGCAGAAATTGTACTCATCCCCGCGGTCACCCACATCAATGAACTGGTTGAGTCCATGGTAGGTCTGGCCAGTGCACTTATCCAGGAGGCTGATACTGCCATCCCAGGCGGGTTCAAGGCTAAGTTTGAACCATTCATTTTCGATGGATTCAGAGTCATCTGAGTTTTCTGGAGTTGATGTTGCTTGGGAGGAGGCGGCCAGCCAATAGGTCGTGTACCCCACGGCAGGTACATCCCCCGCCAGGAAGCTGACATGCGCCTTGGGGAGACTCATGGATTTGACCCGCAGGCGATCACCAGCGTCCTTGCAACTGACAAGGGTCATGATCTCAACTAAGGCCTTCATCAGGCTGTCTTGGTCAGGGTTGACGACCGCGGAGAAATCAGCTTCGATGCTCGGCAGGCCATCTTCTTCCTTCAGCCTGGCGTTTACCAACTGCTCGTTGTTGCGCCCTTCGCTGGACGTGGAGGTCAGTAGGGTCTGTAATTCTGAAACCTGGATGGTATTGGATTCCTTAACAGAGGCCGGCTCACTGGTGATCAGGCAGGGGATTTTGTTGCCTAAAGCGTCCCTGATTTCCAGAGATTGTGCACCCATCGGCAGGTCAACGTTAAGGTGCACTTCTTCAGATACAGCAACCGGTGCAGCATTGAAGACGGTTACCGCGGCGTAAGCATCCTGATTAACTTTGGAAGGCTTGGTGTTGACCTTTTCGGTCAGGGTCTGCAGTGATTGGGAAGTCAATACTTCGCCAATTTGGTCCACCTGGTCAAAACGGGAACCCATATCTGCGTGGGTTTCGTCAATCGAGCAGCCACAAATGGAATCATGCGGATGGTTGGTGATGAGCAATTTCCAGGCTTGGTTGACAAGGGTGGCAGGGTTCCAGATGCGTGGGGATACCACAAAACCTTTGAGTGGGGTAAAGGCTTCTGGGCCACGCTCGGCCAATTCAGCCCAGGTGGTGAAAGGCTCAACCCAACGTTCCAGCAGGGTTTGGCTAAACCAATTGCGCTGTTTGATCCACATGCGGGCTGAATCCACCCCGGGGAGCATGTGGGCTTTTTTGGGGTCGCGAAGTTCACCGTAAACGGGTGCGGGGCTCAAATCGCCCGATTTTACCAACCCTTCCACTTGCGAGAAGTAGTTGGGGAGCGTGGAATGCACAGCCTTGCGATGGGCTGTTTTTTCGTTGTAGTAAGCAATCGCTTTAGGGGTGAGTGGCCGCGCTTCGTAATGGTCGGTGCCACGCATCATCAAGAAGTGCTCACTCTGATTGAATGGCTCCAGGCGGTCGACCTTGGCATCAAGAAGTGACTTGGAAGCGTCCAAATCAGTTATTGGCCAATCAGCGATATCGCCATAACCAAAATAAAGATGGGCAAGCAACACTTTGCTGCCATCAGGAGCTCGCCATTCAAGCAGGGTTGGCATCTTTTCGTGCACACCTCGCCATAGGCAGGCTTTGTCTATGCTGAAACCGTTCAGGATCTGGGGCATTTGAGAGATGTGGCCGAAAGGATCGGGCAGGTAGCCAATCATCATGCGGTAGCCAAAATCGGCACAGATGGCTTTACCGATTAGTAGATTGCGTACAGTGGCTTCGGGGGAGACCAGGAATTCATCGGGGAGGATGTACCAGGGTCCGATCAGGATGCGGCCTTCCCGGATGTAATTGCGTAGTCTAACTTCGTTTTCAGGACGCATTTGCAGGTAATCCTCAAGAACTATGGTCTGGCCATCCAGCATGAAATGTTTGTAATCGGGGTCCAAATCGAGGATTTCGAGGATGTTATCCACTAAATGGACGAGACGGAGGCGAAACTGCTGGAAGGTGCGATACCATTCGCGGTCCCAGTGCGTGTGTGAAATGATGTGTAATGTCTGCATGCAATCTCCTTGAGGGCATTTTAGCCGGGCTTAATTATGCCATAAGAGCCAGTGAGACCGCCGGATTTGTGTATTTTTGTAAGAGCAAAATGATAATGTCCTAAAGTAGCAAAATAGAAATGTCCTAATTAAGATTAGGAGCTATGAAATGGACAATCGAAATGAGCAACAAAGAATTAGCCCGGAAAACTGAAGTAGAAAGGG
>Ga0209538_1000517_pt1 | contig 22405 bp, 21 predicted proteins | sample BarGraNGADG00211_2_FD_184492 | JGI IMG/M metagenome (GOLD analysis project Ga0209538, IMG submission 184492) | Arctic peat soil microbial communities from Barrow, Alaska - Barrow Graham LP Ref core NGADG0004-211 (SPAdes) (version 2) | ecosystem: Environmental > Terrestrial > Soil > Wetlands >... | reverse complement strand
ATCGTCAACACCGTTAGAGAACCCCTCGTGGTGTTGGACGACAAACTCAGGGTGATATCAGCCAACCGGTCTTTCTACAGGACTTTCAAGGTGACGCCGGAAATGTCCGAAAACACTATGTTGTTCGATCTCGGCAACCGCCAGTGGAATATCCCCGAGCTCAGGGAATTGCTCGAAGAAGTGCTTCCGGAGAAAACGAGTATCGAGGACTTCGAGGTCGAGCACAACTTCCCGGCTATAGGGCAGAAGACCATGTTATTAAACGCCAGGCGCATTCGGAGCAAAACGGGTGCCACACAGATACTTCTGGCAATAGAGGACATCACAGAGCGGAAGGTCGCCGAGGAGGCGCTATTGCGCGCCAACGAGGAGCTGGAAGGGTACGCGCACACGGTCTCGCACGACCTGAAGGGCCCGCTGGCCTCCACGACCCTGGTCGCCACGATGCTGGAACGCATCATGAAAGGGAAAGGGCTGGCCGCGGAGGGTTCGGAGGTCAGCGAGCTGCTGGGAATCCTCGACAACAACGTGTGGAAGTCCGCCGCGCTGATCGACGACCTGTTGGCGCTCGCAGAGGCGGGGCAGACTCCCGACACGCTGGCGGTGGTGGATGTCTCAGAGGTGGTGCGCTCCGTCCTGGAGGAGAAAGAAGAGCTGATCGAAGACCGCGGCGTACAGGTGAGCGTGGACGACGACCTCGGGGTAGCGGTAATGGACCCGACCCACGCCTCCCAGGTGTTCTCCAACCTCGTGGGCAACGCCGTCAAGCACAACGACTCTGAGAACCCCGAGATACGCATCTCCCGGCTGGTTGAGGCCGGGCCGGGACGCTTGCGCTACCTGGTGCGCGACAACGGCCCGGGTATACCAGAGGGAGAGATGGAGGACATCTTCCTGCCCTTCCACAAGGGAGCCGACTCCACAGGCACCGGTATAGGGCTATCCATAGTGGACAAGGTGGTGAGGCGCTACGGCGGGGAAGTGCGCGCCTACAACGACGGCGGGGCCTGCTTCGAGTTCACCCTGCCGATTCATTCATAGCAGGGGCCATAAGCACTTACGGACATCTCTTCTGTGATGGGAAGATACTTGACAACGAGGTGAACTAGCACTTGGCTGAGCAACTAGACCCGCAACCAGAATCAGTACACTCAACTTGCAGGGATTACGGTGAAGTGCAATGCCAGGCAAAATGGCTTGAATTGATGCGGGGGAATCCTTCCCCCGGCCCCCGTGGGTCGGCGGTTCGTTCCCTTGATTGCTGGGAAGGTCAAAAAGTGGATGGTGGAGGTAGGCGGGCTCGAACCGCCGACCTCTGGCTTGCAAAGCCAGCGCTCTCCCAACTGAGCTATACCCCCCTGAACACTCACTGATTCTTATACCCTAGCGAGGGACGGGGGGCAACCCGGAGCGCGTCATGCGCCACTGGGGTCTGACCCCGGTGGCGCCCTTTTGCGTTGCTGGCGTTCGGTCCTGGCTACAGCGTGATCAGCGCCGCCTGCGTGGTCGGCGTCGCGTTCTGGTTCTGTACGCTGTTTTGCTTCGGCTTCTGACCGCCGTTCAACTCTTTGATCAGGGGGAGGATGACCGTCTTCGCGTATTTCCTGATCTCCTGCAGGTCAGCGCGAACTCGGCTGCGCAGGACCTTCGCCTCCTGCACCGCGGCCTTGAGCTGCTGAACCGTCGACTGCGTTGCCAGTCCCTCGGCCTCTTTGAGCTTGGCGACTACGGCGTCGAAGTCCTGCTCCGCCACCTTGACCATCGATGCGAGCACATCGCGGTCTGCCAGGAGTTGTGAGACGTCCTTGCCCTCCGACTTGAGTTTATCGACCGCCTTCTGGAACCTGGCGTCCGCCTTCTTGACGCGGTCGAGCGCCTTGGCTTTCATCTTATCCGCCCGCTCGATCATCTTCGCGAGGCGTTTCTTCGCCTGCTCGATCCTGGCGGCGGCGTTCTTCTTGGTGCCCGGCGCGGTCGGGGCCGTCTGCGCGGCAAGCGCCACGCAGGTGAGCGCGAGCGTCAGCGCGACCACCAGAGCCGCTATCGTCATGACCTTCTTCATCGTGGTTCTCCTTTCGATGAACCCATCATACATATTCCCGACCCTATTATTGATGACCCGGGTTAATCGGCCGTGAAATGCCTGTTAAAAACCGGTTAAGTGTCTGGCGGAGCATCGCGTAATTCAGAGGAATCAGTTCGAGCAGATTGAAGTCATTCTTAGGCAGACGGACAGCAAGCGACTGGGGGAGACATGGCCAAGAAAGAAAAAGCAGCCAAAGAGAAGAAATCCAGGTTCGGCAACCTGTCCGAGAACTGGAAGACCGTGGTGGCCGAGGGAGCGCTCGCTCTGTTGATTGGAGTGATCGCCGTCGCCTATCCGAACCTCTCGGGGAAAGTGGTTCGGTTCATGCTGGGGGGATTCCTTATCGTCTACGCGATACTGTCTCTCATTTCAGCCCGCTCCGCGGCCAAGGCTGAAGAACCTACGACGTGGTTGTATATCCGCACGGTTGCGGCAACGGCGGGAGGGCTGCTTATACTGGTTTGGCCTCACTTCACCGACCTCACCCTGGTTTACATCCTGGCCATATTCGCGATAGCCGCCGGCGTCTTCATCGGAGCGACCGGCTTGCTCGAGAAGTGGAGCAGGACCTACATGGCCATCACCGGCCTGGGCGGCCTCGCTTCGGTGGTCTTCGGGATCATCCTCATCAGCTACGCGTCGAGTATGACCAGTTCGATTATCCAAGTAGTCGGTATCTACGGGATGCTCTTCGGGCTTCTGTTGATACTGATGGGAGCCGGCGCCAGAACGTGCCACGACAGAACCTGTAGCACTTGACCCCTAACCCTGGTAGCGGAAGAACTCGTACCACTGCATCGGCTGGTCGGGCCCGGATGTCGCAAGCGTCACCAATGCCTTGCTCAGGCTCTTGAAGGCCTGCATCATCAACCTCGGCTGAAGCCCTGGGACCTTGAGGACCGGTGGAAACTCGCCGGGCGTCGCGTGCGCCGACGTCTCGGACGCGCGCTCTCCGGCGGCCGGCACCTCGATGACCGCGAGGCAGCAGTCGTCGCCCTTCGACAGCAACTTGGTTATCTCAGGGACGCTCAGCTCAGGGTTGATGACCGAGAAGGTGCCCGCCTCCATAGCCATCATCAGCCTGGTGCATACCTCCGGGCAGCGAGCCAGCTCGGCGGCGCCCGGGCAGTAGCGCTCTTCCTTGACCGCGCGGCCGCGGCACTCCTCGGTCCACACGCCCCGCACCCCGACCAGGCCGTCCTCGTAATCGATGACGCGTCCAAGGCTGCGAGCGTCATTCGGGCCGATGTCGAGCCCCTTCATCAGCAGCGGGGCGCGGTCCACCCCCACCTGGTAGAAGACGAACTGCAGCGCCTTGACGCCTGGCTCGCCCCATGTCCTGTAGAGCCAGGGTAACAGGCTGGCCAGGCCTGAAAGCATGAGCCTCGTCGGCGCTTCGCGGTGCCACTGCGGGTCGAGCAGGTCCTCGGGGGTGGGCTTGAGCCTCGCGAGCGCCAGGCCGTAACCGATGCCGGCGACCAGAAGCAGTCTCCGTAATCTCCTGGATTTCATGCCACTCCTGAGCCTATTCGAACTGGTCGATGAGCTGGGCCGCGATTATCCCAGAGCCCACGCACGTCGGCACTCCACCGCCGGGGTGCGTCGATGCGCCCGCGAGATAAAGCCCCTTGACGCTCCTCGAGCGCGCGTTCGGCCTGAAGACTGCCTGGGCGGTGAGGTCCTGCTGCACCGCGTATATCGCGCCCTCCGGGTGCAGGAGCCGGCGCTCGAAGTCCATCGGGGTCGCGAGGTCCGCGTACACCACGTGCTCCGCGATGCCGGGGCAGACGTGGTCGTCCAGGAACCGTATCGAGCTGTCGATGAACTCCTTCTTGATCTCGTCCCAGTTCGGGCCCTCGAGTTGGTAGGGGCCCATCAGTATCACGTTCAGGGCGTGGAATCCCTCGGGAGCGAGCGCGGGGTCCGACTTCGTCGGCCAGCAGACCAGGCCGAACTGCTTCTCGGGCAACTTGCCCTTGAGGTGCCTGTTCCACCAGTAGTCGTTCAGCTCCTCCATCGAGGCGCAGATGATGGTGTGGTGGGCGTCGAGGTCGGGAGCCGCGTCCAGCCCCAGGTACATCATCGGGACCGACAGCGACAGCGGGTACGACTTGATGCCGCGCAGCGCGAGGCTGTTCATGTGCTCCTCGCCGACCAGGTTGAGGTAGAGCCTCTTGGCGTTGATGTTGGACACCACCACGTCCGCGGTGATCTCGGTGCCGTCGCCGAGCACGACCCCGCAGGCCCGCCCGCCGCGCACAATGACCTTATCGACCAGCGCGCCCATGCGCAGCTCCATGCCGAGCTTCTGGCCGACCCGCGAGATCGCGCCCGGGATCGCGCCCATCCCGCCCCTCGGGTAGTAGACGCCCTCATGCTCCGAGTACGGCAGCAGGGCGAACACGCCGGGGACCAGCTCCGGCGGGAGCCCGAGGTAGAACGCCTGGTACGCGAACGACTCGGTCACCTTCGGGTCGCCGAAGAACTTGCTCATCGCGTCCTGGTAGTTGGCCAGGAACAGCGGCCCGTATTTGAGCATGCCCGGGGCCTTCGCAAATATCTTTGCCATGTCGAGGAGGCTGTCCGCCGGGCTCGTGAAGAAGCCCTTCATCGCCTCGTCCAGGAACCCCTTGAAGTAAGCGACGAAGTCGTACCAGCGCCGCCCGTCCTCCGCCGAGATCTTCGAGAGGACCTCGGCCGTGCCGTCTATCGAGAACGGGATGGACATCTTCGTGCCGTCCCGCAGCACGGCGCTGTAAACCGGGTCGCAGTCGATGAGGTCCACCTCTTCGCCCAACGACGTCCCGAGGATGTCGAAAGCCATCTCGATCGGATTGATGACCTCGACTATCGAGGCGCCCACGTCAAAGGAGTAGCCCTCGCGCTCGAAGCTCGAGCAGCAGCCCCCTACCAGTTCTCCCTGCTCGAGCACGAGGGTCTTGCGCCCCTGCTTGGACAGTATTGCGCCGGATGTGACTCCACCGAGCCCGGCGCCGATCACGACGGCATCGTAATCCGCCATGACGCCTCCTTTCGTTCAGCCTGCAACCTGCCGGCAATCCATGTCGCGGCACCGGCGCGCCGGCGCCGCACCTTATTCAATCGTTCTTAAAGTAACTATGCTTGACCCTGTCGGCCTGCCCCCAGAGGACGCCGGTCCGCCGCATCCAGCGGCCCAGCTCGAGCGGCGTTTCCGGGTAGCGCTCGTACATCGCCTTCAGCAGGGCGCCTGCCGCGCCCATCCGTACAATATTAACAAGAGAAGCCGCCTTGAGCTTGCCCTCGAGCAAGCCTCGGGCTATCCCCGGGAGCGCCTGGAGCGCCGCGCCCGGGTCGGACTTGACCTCGTAGTCTCGCTGGAGGGACAAAGCCCCCTCCTCGCTCATGATCCCGGGCAGCGAGAAGAACAGCTCCATCTCGTCCTCGGAGACCGACATGAGCGCTGGAAGAACTGCTGTGAGGAACGCGAACTTCGCGCCCTGGCCCCTGAAGTAGTCCACGTTGTAGCTCCAGAGGCCGTCCCGCGTGAAATCGTCCGAGGCGAGCGCCGCGGCGGCGGCTTTGACGAGCGCCTCGCACCCCACGAACCCGGAGGTGACCCCCTCGCCAGAGAACGGCTTGTTCATGCACGCCGCGTCCCCTGCCACCATGAGGCGGTTGTCAACGAGCGACCAGGGTGGGCGACGGTAAGGGATGCGGCCGCCAGCGCTGCCGACAACCTTGCCTTCGAGGGGAACGTTCTGGAGCATCTCGCGGTGCGTTCGCCTCGCGGCTTCGGCCGAGCCGCCCGCCCCGACTCCGACGATTGTGGTGTCGCCGGGTCCGGGCGCCGACCAGCCGATGTAATACGGGAAGCTGTTGACACCTCCAGGGAGCTCTCCCTGGAGGTCTCGCCAGGTCTCCATGTAGACGAAGATCGTGTCCCGCGCGGAAACGGCGTAGTTTTCGAACCAGACACTGCGCGGCATCCTGGTGCGCACAACTCCGTTGATGCCCGAGGTGTCGATGACGAGCCTGGCGCGCCACTTGGCTTCCTCGCCGCCGATCTTCGTCCTTACTCCGCGGAGCATGCCGCCGTCCACCAGCAGCTCGACCACTTCCGCATCCTCGACCAGCTCGGCGCCGGCCTCACGCGCGTAGCCGTGCAGGCGCTGATGGAAGAGGGGCTTGTCCATGCAGAAGGTCGGCAGGCTGAAAGAGAGCGAACTGGTGAAGCGGGGCGACCAGGTGGTCATGTCGGTTATCTCGTGCAGGAGCTCGGGCTCTGCCGGGCGGGGAATCCCGAAGCGGTCGAAAGCGGATTCCTCCATGTGGAATGGGCCGATGGAGGCGCCCAGGTTCGCGAGCTCGTCCTTCTCGAGGACGGTGCAACTGAACCCGCGCTGGGCGAGCTTCCATGCTATGTAAGTCCCCGCGGTGCCGGCGCCCACTATGAGGACGTCGGTCTCGATTCCAGCCACTCGCCCTCCCTGTAATATAGGGGTCAAACCCCTATGTTGCAGGTCAGTATTTGACCACGTACGTCTTTGCGATCCTGTCGTGCAGCGCACGCTTCTGCGCATCGAAGCCGGCCATGATGAACCCGATATACAGGATGATGGCGGACAGGATCTTCGAGAACTCGCGAGCCGCGGACGTCCCGTAGTCGACGGGGGTCAGGTCCTGATTGACCACCCTCAGCCTCATGGCCATCTTGCCGACGGTCTGTCCGCGCCAGCCCGTCATCAGGATGAAGTAAGTGAAGTACGCGCCAAAGAATATCAGGCCCCCGATCGCGCCGAAGATGGCCACGGTGCGCGGGCTCCCGCCGACGAACCTGAAGGGCATCCCGAACACGAATCCCACGATCAAGGCGTCGATGAGCACCGCCACAAACCTGATCCAGAAGCCGCCGTACGTGACCGGCCCGGTCACCGGCCCTTCGGGAAGGTATCCGAAACCCGACGCTACAGGGCTCGGCATGCCTCGGGGCGGATACGGTGGAGGCTGTGGAAGAGGCGGTGGTGGGATCCCCCCTTCGCCAGGCGGCGAGCCTTGCTCTGGCGGCGGCGCCTGTACCCCTGCCGTCAGGTGCTTGCCGCAGTTCTTGCAGAAGGCTGACGAACCTTCATTCTCGGTCCCGCAACCCGGACAGTAAGCCATCAGAATCTCCTCGTTGCCTGACGCGGTCTTCGCTTCAGGAGTATATCAGCAGAATGCACCACTGGGGTCAGGCACCGGTGGTGCATTTCTCAAGGTGTGCAGGATTGATGAAAATAAATGCACCACCGGTGCCTGACCCCAGTGGTGCGTTTTCAGGTGATGTACCGCAAGAACCTCTGAGCCAGTTTCTGCGCGTTTTTGTACGGCGGATACCGCAGGTAGATGTCGACGAGGAACGACCTGTCCACGATGCCCTTCATGTTGGAGAAGGTCTCGAAAGTCCACTTGCCGTGGTAGCGCCCGAAGCCGCTTATCCCGACGCCGCCGAACGGCACGCGGGGGTTCGAGTAATGGATCATGGTGTCGTTGATGCAAGCGCCTCCTGAGGTCGTATCTCGCATCACTCGCTCCTGCTTCGCCCTGTCACGCGTGAAGACGTAGAGGGACAGGGGCTTCGGCCTCGAGCGGACGATATCGATCGCCTCCTGCAAGTCTTCATAAACGATGACCGGCAGGACCGGCCCGAAGATCTCCTCCTGCATAACCTTGTGCTCGAGGGTCACGTTGTCGATGACGGTTGGTGCGATGTAGCGGGTGCCGGCGTCGGTCTGCCCGCCGGCGATGATGTCGCCCTCGCCGAGGAGAGCCGAGATCCGCTCGAAGTGCTTGTCGCTCACGATACGCGGGTAGTCCGGGCTGGCCTTCGGGTCGTCACCGTAGAAACGGGTGATGTAGCCTTTGATGGCTTCAAGCAGCGCGTCCTTGACCCGTCTGTTCACGAGCAGGTAATCGGGCGCGATGCATGTCTGGCCGGCGTTGAAATACTTTCCCCATGTTATGCGGCGCGCCGCGATGTCGACGTCGATGTCCGGCTCGACTATGCACGGGCTCTTGCCACCCAGCTCGAGGGTCACCGGCGTAAGGTTCTTCGAAGCCGCTTCCATCACCACTTTCCCGACCACGCTCCCGCCCGTGTAGAAGATGTAGTCGAACCGCTCTGCCAGCAGCGCCTGCGCCTCGCCCGCCCCGCCTTCCACCGCCGTGACGAATGCCGGGTCGAAGTTCTCCCGGATGATCCTGGCGGTGACCGCCGCCGTTGCCGGCGCGATCTCGGACGGCTTCAGCACCGCGCAGTTGCCCGCGGCGATTGCCCCCGTGAGCGGCTCGATCACCAGGTCCATGGGGTAGTTCCACGGGCCGATGATGAGGGCGACCCCAACGGGCTCGGGGTACACGTGGCTTGACGCCAGGAACAAGTACGCGGGCGTGTGGACGCGCCTGGGCCTCGCCCACCACGAGAGCCGCTTCAGCGTGTAGTCGATGCCGCTGGTGACCTGGCTGATCTCGGCCACATACGCCTCGAACGCGGGCTTGTTCATGTCCTCCTTCAACGCCTTCAGGATGGCGGAGGAGTTGCCCATGACGGCGCGCTTCAATACCCTGAGTTGCTCTCGTCTGAAGTCGAGGTCCTTCGTCCTGCCCGTCTCGAAGAAATCGCGCTGTGCGCGGACGATGTCTTGTGCCGTGGTGGTCTCCATCCGGCATCCCCCCTTTTGCCTGCTCTATTTCGTTGCCGGCCGATGGCATCCTCCGCCGCCGTCCTCCCCCGGCACAGGAAACCCCTTTCGCGGGTAGAACCCGTGTACTGTGGTCTGCATCACTTAGACGAGTCAGGGAGGCTGAGATGGAAAGCGAAACCAGGCAACAGACAAAGCCGAACGTCGGAGCGACTCTCCTGATGGTCCACGCTGTCATCACGAGAGGCCTCGAGGTGGCGCGGGACAGCGCCGAGGCCCAGGAAGGCACCCCGCCGGGCGACGCGCGGCAGGGTTACGCGGATTACCTCCACAGCCTCGCGTCTTATCTCCACGGCCATCACCTGACCGAAGACGACCTGGTGTTCCCGTACTTCAAGAAGATCGTCCCCGACGCCCCTTACGAGAAGTTGTCCGCCGACCACAAGACGATGGAGCCGAACATCCGCGCGCTCGACGAGGGAGGCGATTTCTGGAAGTCCGGCGACGACGCCCGGATGGCGGAGATCGTGGCCGCGCTCGATTTCCTCCGGGAGATGTGGTACCCGCATATCACCATCGAAGAAGGCTTCTACGACCCGGAGAAGCTCGACAAGATGCTTCCCACCGAAGAACACGTCCGGCTCATCCCAGTACTCCATGGAAAACTCGGGGCCCGATTACCTCATCGTCCCGTTCTTCCTCTTCAGCCTGCCGCCCGACCAGCGGGCGCGAGTGGCAGCGGTGATGCCACCGATAGTCATGGAGCAGATGGTCCCTGTCACCTGGAAAGACATGTGGGCGCCGATGAAGCCCTTCCTCCTCGACTGAAAACGGGGGTCATGCCTATTCTATTTGGCGGGCCTTCGTTACGAATGAACGGACGTCAAGCCACCGCACATGAACCATCTGCCTGACGAGATTGGATCAGCTCCCCGTTTTTTCGCGAGTTGACTTGCATGGCCGGGGCGAGCGGAAGAGAATCTCAATGGTCGACTCGTCCGCATCCCGGCGTTCAGGAGAAGTCAAGATGAACAGAAACGCGATCCGGCTGGCAGCCGCGATCATCCCGGCACTCGTCGTGTTGCTCGTGATCTCGGGCTGCGGGACGCCCCGGGAGGTCTCGACTCCGCGCAAAGCCCTGCTGGGCCACTGGAAGAACACCGTCCCCGGTTCCAAGACCCGGACCTACTTCTCAGAGTCTTCGGTAACCTACACCGGGCAAGGGAGCGAGTACAAGATCCCTTACTCCGTGATAAAGGAAGACCCCGGTGCGTTCACCCTCTTTATCAGGCTGGGACAGCAGACCTCGACGACGACGCGCACTGATGAGGTCACGTTCTCGACCGACCGCAAGACTATGGACCTGCTTCCCTCCGGCATCCCGGAGAAGCTCCAGTACACCTACGTCGACAGCCGTCAGGCGCCGTAGGCACGGGACCTTTCGTTACCCATCGAAACCCATTCGTTCTCCATAGCACCGCGTTGGTTCCTCCGGGGCGACCTCGGAAAAGACAAATGACCTGAAATTCAGTAGAATCTTTTGTGGCGGGTGGCAACTCGAAGAGTGATGTTGATGAGCTGGACGCATAAGGGCCCGCTGATACTTATCGTCGCGGTGGCGGTCGTCATGACGTCCGTTGCAGGCTGCGGCATGCCTCGAGATATCTCTACACCACGCAAGGCCCTGCTCGGGCACTGGAAGAACATCGTCCCCGGTTCGACCACTGAGCTCTACTACAACGAGAAATACGTTGTCTTCTCCGGCAAGCGCAAGGAGTACCAGCTGGTCTATGACGTGCTGGGCGAGAGCAATCCCGACTCCTCGCTCGTCATCAAGCTGATAGGCGCGAACGCTGATGTTGCGCTCACTGACAAGCTGGTCTTCTCGAGCGACAGGAATACCATCGAGGTATACCGTACGGGACTGTCGTACAAGCTGAAGTTCTCATACCTCGACGAGCGCCGAGAGCCCGACGGTTACGTCGCACGGCAGCCGACCGCCATCACGGCCCAGGATAGAGCAGTTCCGTAAGGGTCACCAGGGTGAAGCCGCGCGCGCGCAGGCCGTCGATTATCGCCGGCAGGGCCGCAACGCTCGTGTTCCTGTCGTGCATCAGGACGATGGCTCCCGGGCCGGACTGTCCCACCACCGTGTTGATCACCGTCTGCACAGAGTTCTTCGCGTTCCAGTCCTGGGGGTCGACGCTCCAGTAGACCGAGAGGTAGCCCAGCGAGTTCACCTGTCTGACCAGGCCGGCGTTGCGCTCCCCGCCCGGGAACCTGAAGAACGGTTTCGTGGTGAGGCCCGTGTCCTGGTTGACGGCCGCCTCGGGGTTGGCTAGCTCCCAGACTACGCGGTCGGGGGATATCTGTGTGAACCGAGGATGGCTCGTGCCATGGTTGCCAAACTCGTTGCCCTCGTCGGCGATGCGCACCACGACGCCCGGCGAACCGGCGGCAACTTTGTTGAGCAGGAAGCACGTCGCGTGGACGCCCTTCTGCTTCAGGATGTCCAGTAGCTTTGAGGTATTAGCCCCGCTGGTCTCGCAGTCGAATGTCAGGGCGACCCACGGGCGGGACTTGTTGCCGTGGACGATGTCCCCCCATCCCCAGGCCGCCGCGACCGCGTTCTTGTCCATTGTGCGCCAGCGGTCGGCGAAGTACATCGGGCGCTCCGCAACGATGGGCACCCCGTTTGCGGACTCCACCTTGATGCTCACGTCGCCACCGGCGTCGTCGCGCCTGCCTATCCCCAGGTTGTTGTCGTGCACCGCGATCGTGAACCTGCTCCTGGCGGGGACCTCGATGCCGCTCTTGTTCTCGGCCTGGTTGTCGCCGCGGAAGTAAGTCATGTTGACGATAGCCTTCTCGCCGCCGGGGTTGGAGAGGCACAGGTAGGTGTCGAAGCCCTCCCGGGTGCAGCCCTCCGCGAAGTACCAGCGCCGGGCGGGCCCCTTGGCCCCCACCACGTCATGGCCTCCGCTCCAGAACGGGCGGTACATGAAGTAGGTGACGCGCTCGGCGACCACGGGTACCCGGTTGGTCGAGTGGACCGTTGCGCTGAAGTCGCCGTGAGCGTCGTCGTGCCGGCCGATCCCCAGGTTGTCGTCGTGCGTGGCGATGGTCAGTCGGCTGCCGGGCGCGACCGCTATCCCCTTGCGCTCCACGTTGTTGCCGTCACCGCAGAGGTAACTCACGTCGACCGTGGCTTCCTTCGCGCACGGGTTTGCGATGCAGAGGTAGGTGTCGAACCCCGAGCGCGTGGTGCCCTCGGCGAAGTACCAGTCTTCGCGCGCCGCGTCGGCGCCTACCACGTCGTGCCCGCCGTTCAGGTACGGGCGGTAGCTGAAGTACGTCGCGCGCTCGGCGACAATAGGCGTGGTTCCACTGGTGCGGAGCCGCACGCTGAAGTCGCCGCTCGAGTCGTTGTGCCGGCCGATGCCGAGATTGTCGTCATGGGCGGCGATTGTGAAGCGGCTGCGCGGCGCGACCTTCACGCCGCTTCGAGCGACCCGCGACCCGTTCACCAGGAAGTAATCGATGTCAACAGAGGCTTCCAAGTCCCCGCGGTTCTGCAGGCAGAGGTAGGTATCGAACCCGTCCCGGGTGGTGCCCTCCGCGAAGTACCATGTCGGCTTCGGGCTGGTGGCGCCGAGAACGTCGTGCCCCCCGGACCACGCGCCCTTGTAGTTGAAGTACATCTGGCGCTCGACCACCAGCGGCTCGCTGGCGCTGATCTTTATCGATACGTCGCTCTCGGGCGGGACCTCGTTGTTGATGTTGATGGTGGTACGGCTCGTGGGGACCAGGTCGTACTGGCGTTTGATGGTCTCTCCCGTCCCGAGCATGTATGAGAACTCGGCCAGAGAGACTCTTCCCCCGGGGTTCAGCAGGCAGACGTACTCGTTGAAGCCCGACCGCGTCGTGCCCTCGGCGAAGTACCAGGTCCTGGACGGCGCGCCCGTTAGACCCACGGTATCCGAGCCGCCGTTGGACATGGCGCTCGCCCACGCCGGAGCGAGGGCGCAACACAAAACCACTATTATCCCTGTCAATGCGGATTTCTTGAGACCGATGATCAACACCTCGCCACTTCCGGCGCGTGGCTGAACCCTGGATTCTGACATTCTAACAGAAAGCACCAGTGGGGTCAGTCACCAGGGGAGCACCACGTGAGGTAAGAAGCGTGAGTTACAGGTTACCGGCCAGCTGGTTTTCAGTGGTGAATCTAGTGGTCTATGACCTTGACGTTGGTGCTCCCCGAGAAGTTGTTCCCGTTGGTATATTGTCCGTTGACTGTGAGGGGAACAGCGTTGCCTGCCTGCAGTCCCGTCAGGTCCTGCCGGTCGAACTTGATGATGACCTTGCCCGACTCGTTGACCTTAACATCGATCGCGTGAGCGTTTCCGCAGGTCACGGTAGACATGTTGATGCAGTTCACGTTGAAACCGGGATAGACCGTCAGCTCCACCTCGAAGTTGCAGTTGAAACTGCCGTTGCTGGCTACGTTAATAGTCCCCGGGTTGACTGCCAGGTTGTCTATCGTAGGGGGACCCGGAGGGTAGTTGACGTCGTCGGGCTCGTCCCACACGAAGTCCTCGGATGTCACTACCCGTCCCTGGTAGAAGGTGAGGATGTGGAGGGTCCCCGCCTTCTCGACCACCATCATGCTCAGGTACTTGTGGTCGGTGTTCTCGAACCACTTGCTGTCGAGGTAATAGGAGTTGTAGAGGACCGCGACCTTACCCGGCAGTTTGCTGAGGTCGGAGGTGCCCCCTGCCGAATCTATCATGTTCCCATTCTTGTAGTACCCGTTTATAGAGAAGTTGAAACCGGGACCCACCTGCGCCAGGACGTCGGGGCTGGGGGAAAGGCTGGCAAGCATGGTAGAGGAATCATCTCTGGCCAGAGACCCCGAAGCGTTCATGTCCACCCAGGGGATCTTGGTCTGTCTGGCGCTTATGTACTGAGCGTCCACGGCAGTAGAGCCGTCTATATAGCACTCACCGCCGACCGGGAAAGAGTTCTTCTCAATGATCGCGAACCAGATGCTGTTGTGTATTTCTTCCGCGGCCTTGATATTGTACTCGGCTACGGTCTTATCGGCCTTGGACTCCAGGCTCAGGAAGACGGGTATGGCGATAGCGACGAGGATTGCGATGATAATGATGACGACCATGAGTTCGATGAGGGTGAAGGCATCCTGGCGGCGCAGACGCCCTTTGCTGCTATGTAGTATGAAGCCGAACAACCCCTTCGACACCCGTTAACCTCCTGTAGGCCTGATGGGTTCGCCTACCGGTAATATCGGTACTTTAGACGGGTGACGTGAGATAAAAGAACGGGTTAGGCATTTTTCACCCAAATGGGTGACCGACAGCGTGCCCGGCCTCACCTGAAGTCACCGACATGGCGGGCAGACGACCGTCATCTGGAGTCAGATGCGGCCCCGGGTAGCGCGTTCTCTCGGGTGTAATCCTTCGCGAGCTTGACCGCGGAGACGAGGATCACAGGCATCATCGTGAAGAACCCGATGAGCGCGACCTGGTTCATCCCGTTCTCGAACCAGTTCATCTCGAGCACGACGACGACCACGGTGTAATAGATGTACGCATAGACCAGGAGCGGGACCGTGTTGATCAGCTTCTCAGAGATCAGGTTCCGCTTCTGGAATATCATGTAGAAGATGAAGACGATGAAGAACGGCGCGAGCCACCAGCCCACGAAGTTGCCGATCGGCACGCCGCCACCGCCCTTCCACACCTTCAGCTCCTTGAGGTAGGGGCCGCCCTTCCACCACCACCATGCCTCTTTTCCAACGGCCGTGGACCACACCTTGGATGTCGCAAACGGGTCCACCATCATGTCCCAGGCGCAGACCAGGGTCGCCGAGGCTGCCGCGAGCAAGAGCCCCCAGAGGGTCTTTCCCCACCAGGACTTCGCCTGCTTCTCCCCTCGCAGCCCGATGAGCCAGTCGATGAGCATGTAGGCGGCGTAGATGATGACCGACCAGGTGACGATGATGACGATGGGGACGCCGCCGATCCGCGGCCCGAGCGTGCCGGTGTACTTGTATTGCCCGAAGAACCAGGCGTAGTTGTGGCCGATGAACTCGCAGAACCACGAGATCGCCCACGCGATGAGGAAGAACGCGATGGTCTGGCGCCTTCCCTTTACTATCAACGAGTGCCAGATGCAGATCGCGAGCATGGACAGCATCGCGAACGCCACGGCGTCCGGGCGGAGAGGTGGCTTGTGTATCGCCCAGCTCACTATATGGACGATGGTCGTCATGAAGAAGTAGAAAAGGATGATGAGGACCATGGCCCGCTGCGGTCTGGTCGATTCTTTCCAGGCCTTGACGACAGGCTTGAGTGCGGGTGCTTCCTGCTGCGCGGCTTGCTCTTCCAGGGCTCCCCCTTTCACCACCACCGCCAGGATTCTATCAGAAGATGGAGCGGGAGAAGCCGCGCCTCACCTCAAGAGTGGAAATAAAAGTAGAAAACGAACGACGAACACCGGTGTCTGGCCTCCGATTTTCACCGGTTGAGTATGTCGTCGAGGATGGGCCTGCGCGTCCCTATGACCGCGGGGATGAGCCCGGAGAGCATCCCGACGAACACGACGGCGCCCGCCCGGAAGAGATAGTCCCACGGGACGATCGATAGTGTCACGTCCCCGATGGGGATCTTGAACGGGAACGCCTGGAAATAGGGCACGAGTATCGCGAAGAACAGGATGGTCCCGACCGCGACCCCGAAGAACGAGTAGATGGCCGCCTGAAGCACGTAAGTCGCCACCACCAGCGGGCTGCGGATCCCTATCGCGCGCAGGATGCCAATCTCCTGACGTTTGTGGGTCACGTCGACGTAGATGATGATGAAAACCGTCACCGCGGCGATGAAGAACCCCACGATGGTCATGAGCGCGTTGATAGTCACGAAGCTGTTCGTGATCTCGCGGACCGCTCCCGCCGACTGCTGCCACGTCCGCAGCGTCTCCCCGACCCCGGCGCTCTTCATCCTCGCGACGACCTGGTCTTCGATGCCCCTCTTGTCGGTGCGCACCACTACCAGGTTGGCCTTGCCCTCAAGGCCCGGGGCGATGTTCTTGAGCGCCGCGTTGGTGATGTACGCGCGGTCGTCGGTGCCGTTGAACTTGGTGTCGAAGACGCCCCTCACCGTGAACGGGTGGGCCGCCCCGTCCGTGATCACGCTGACTGTGTCCCCGACCTCGATCCCCTTGGGGGCGAAGTCGGTCGGGTCCTCCTTTTTCCCCGCAATCATGCGGCCGAGGATTATCCCATTCGTGTCGCGCTCCGAGAGGTACGAGCCCGAGACCATCTTCTGTGCCACGGTCGTCGCAGTCTTCTCCTGCGCCGGGTCGATCGCTGTCACGTCGAAGTTGCCGCGCTGCCCGTCGAACTGAATCGCGCCGGGCACCAGCACCTCGGGCGCCGCCGCTTTTACGCCGGCTATGCCGTCCAGGGTCTTCACCAGCTTCGTCGGGTCGTTGATGAACTCGGCGCCCTTAACGGGCGTGACCGTTATGTTCCCCGTGCGCGTGTTGATGAGCTGGTTCTCGTTGCTCTCGATCACCCCGTTAAAGAGCGAGTTGATGAACAGCAGATTTATGAACGCGATGGCCATCAGGAAGATGATGAGCGCGAGCGTCCACTTGTTGGTGTGCCGTATGTGCCTGATTATCAGGAAGAACGGTATCCTCTTACTGCTCTTCATAGACTATCTTCCCGTCGGACAGGGTGATTATCCTGTTGCCGTAGATGGTCTCCTCGTGCTCGTGGGTGACCATCACTATGGTGTGTTGCTCTTCCTTGTTCAGGCGCTCGAAGACGCTCAGCACGTCCTGCGCGGAGACCAGGTCCAGGTTCGCCGTCGGCTCGTCAGCGAAGAGGACGGCGGGGTCGTTCATGAGCGCCCGCGCGATGGCGACTTTCTGCTGCTCGCCGCCTGAGAGCTGGCTGGGGAGATGGTATGCCTGCTCGTCGAGGCCGACCAGGTTGAGCGTCTCGTTCGCTTTCTTGCGGCAGACCTCCGTCCGCTCGATCATCATGGTAGGCAGCATGACGTTCTCGAGCGCAGTGAGCTCCGGGATGAGCGCGAACTCCTGGAATATGTAGCCCAGGTCCTCGAGGCGGATGAGGGCGCGGTCTTTCTCGCGCATCCTGGTGACTTCTCTGCCCGAGAGGTAGATGCTGCCGTTGTCGGGCGTGTCGAGCAATCCCAGTTGGTGCATCAGCGTGGATTTGCCCGAGCCGTTTCGCCCGGTGATGATGAGGAAATCGCCCTTCTTGACGGTGATGGAGATCCCGCGGACGGCGTGAACGCTTACCTCGCCGAGGTGGTAGGTCTTATGTATGTCGTCGACCAGGATTACGTCTTCCCGGCCGGGTAAAAGGTCGTTCACAGTGCCATCGGAGGCGGCTAAAGCCCCCCGGTCCCTCTTGTTGCTCGTTTCGGCACGCGCGTTGCGAAGCGTACTCCCGTCCCTGTACCAGTATGGACTATCCCCGGCGCTTACCGAATGACGTTGCTCAATTCGCCTCGCCCCGGCGCCCGCCCTGAAAAAATATCGCGAAAAAGTGCCTGTCTCCCCGTTTTTCACCCGTTTTTCACTAGCGGCCCTTGAACTCCGGCGGCCTCTTATCCATGAAGGACGTCACCCCTTCGACGACGTCCTGGGTGGCGACAGCGATGCCCTGCAGCGAGCCCTCGCGGTCGAGCGCGCTCAGCAGGTCGGACTCGAATGACTTGTTGAGCATCCCCTTCATCATACCGATGGCGCGCGTAGGGCCCTTCGCCAGGTGCTCGGCGACCGCGAGCGCTTCCTCCATGAGTTTCTCGTGGGGTACGACGCGGTTGACCAAACCGAGCTCCAAGGCTTTTTCAGCGGAGATGTCCTCGCCGAAGAACATGAGCTCCTTGGCTTTTGCCAGGCCCACGATGCGCGGCAGGAAGTAGGTCCCGCCCGCGTCGGCGATGAGGCCGCGCCGCACGAAGACCTGGATGAACTTCGCCCGCTCGGAGGCGACCAGGAGGTCGCAGGCGAATGCGATGTTACAACTGGCCCCCGCGGCCGTGCCGTTGATGGCGCCGATGATGGGCTTCTCGAGAAGCCACATGGCGCTGACCATCTTCGAGTACGCGAAGCAGGTGATACGCATGCCGAGCGGCGTAAAAGCGTCCTCGCGGCCGCCGCCGCCGGTGAGGTCGGCGCCCGTTGAGAAGCCGTCTCCGGTGCCTGTGATGATGAGTGCGCGGGTTTCGTCGTCGAACTGCGCCTTCTCGATGGTGTCGCCGAGCGCCTGCACCAGGGAGAAGCTCAGGGCGTTCTTCTTCTCCGGCCTGTTCAAGGTCAGTATCATCACGTTGCCTTTTTTCTCAACGATGAGCTCTTCCATCTCACGTTCCTTTCTCGAGGGCGAAAGTAACCATTGCAGCCATATGAAAGAATAAACCTTAAGCAGTTGCGGGGAAAGCAGCGCGAGGCGGGCGGCAAGGCATTCCATGAGATAGAATATCGGTTCGAGGCGGGCGACAGGAAGAGGATATCGATGACACTGTTCCAGAGAAACATCTCAGTTGAAGTCTTTGACGAGGGCGAGAACCTGCGGCTGGTCGGGCGGCTCGACGACACGCGGCTCGGGGCGCCGCTGCACAGCATCGAGGTCGAGCTGCTGATGACCGTGTGGGAAGGGGAGATACTCGAGATCAAGGGCTCGTTCCCGGTCAGGCCGATGGAAGAGTGCGTGGAAGGGCTCGGGAGCCTCCAGGCGCTTGTAGGGGCGAAGATCCAGCCGGGGTTCAGCGAGCTGGTGCAGAAGAACGTCAACAGCCGTGTGGGGTGCTCTCATCTCGGCGCGTTGATGATGACCATCGGGAACACCAGCGTGCAGGGCAGGGGCGGCTACATGCGCAAGCATATGCCGGATGAGAAAGTCGCGGCCACGATGCTCGAGTTCTCGGAAAGGCTCAACCTTCTCAACAGTTGCGTCGGCTGGCGCGAGGACGGCCCGCTGATGAAGCGCTGGAGAGAGAGCCAGGGCCAACCCTGACCTGCAAAATAGGGGTCAGACCCTTATTTTGCGGTGAAGCGAGGAGGGCGCTTTTCGAAGAAAGCTTTCATCGCTTCGGCGGCGTCCTCGCTTCCTATTGCTTCGATGACGAGTCGCTGTGCGTCGGCGCGGGTGGTGGCGTCGATTGCCCCGGCCGCACCAACGATCGCACGAAGCACTCGCTTGTGCGCCTTCATGGACAACGGCGCCAGGTGCGACATCTCGCGGGCCAGTTCAATGGTGAATTCCTCTATGTCGTCTCCGCAGACGAAATCGAGCATGCCCATCGAGGAGAGCTCGGCGCACGGGAAGTGCCTGGCCGTGTAGAAGAGCCGGCGGGCGGTGGCGAGCCCGAACGTCCTCACGAACCGCTCCAGCCCTTCCGGCGGATAGACGATGCCGAGCTTCGCGGGAGGCATCCCCATGCGGGACTTGTCGCAACCCACACGCAGGTCGCACGACACCGCGAGCTCGCATGCCGCGCCGAGCGCGTAGCCGTCGATCATCGCTATCACCGGATACGGGAACTCTTCGACTGCAGCCATCGCCGTTCGCAGCGGGCCGCCGGCGCCGATGAGACGCTGGTTCTCTTCGGGGGTGCTGACAGCCATGGCGTTGAGGTCCATCCCCACCGAGAACGCTTTGTCGCCGGCCCCTCTGAGCACTACACACCGCGTGCCGTCGTCGCTCGAGAGCTCGCCCAGCGCAGCAGCCAGAGACTCGAGCAGTGACGCGGTCAGCGCGTTCCGACGCTCGGGGCGGTTCATCGTGAGGACGGCAAAGCCGTCCATATTCTCGACCAGTAGCTCGGGCTCGTCAGCCAACGTTCCTCCTGAAGAGCGGACCAGGTAATGATATCGCGGAGGGCGCGCCGGTCAAACACGCCAGGCCGGACTCATCACAGCGGCGCGATTCGATAGATGCCGCCACTGCTGTCGTCCGAGACATACATGTTGCCGTCGCTGCGCAGGATGATCCCAACGGGGCGCCCCAGCTTGGTGCCGCTCGGCTGGAGCCAACCCGTGATGAAATCCTCCGTCCCCAGGTAGTTGCCCTGCTTGTCCAGCCTGATGCGCACGAGCTTGTCGCCGGTCGGCACCGTGCGGTTCCACGAGCCGTGGAACGCGACTATCAGGTTGTCCTTGTAGTCCGCCGGCCAGCCGTCTGACGTAACAAAGGCGAGCCCCAACGGCGCGGAGTGAGCCTGAAGGTCTATGTACGAAGGGGTCTTTCCCGCCGCGGCTCCCGGCGCTGCCGCCGCGGGGTCGAACTGCGTGTCGGGGATATTCTTGCCATAGAAAGTAGGCCAGCCGTGTTATACTGTATGGTAGTCTACCCGGGGAGGAAGAAATGGCTACCTACGGCTACATCCGCGTATCGAAACTGAGACCCGACAAGGACGGCCTGTCACCTGAGATTCAGACCTCCGCCATCAATGACCACTGTACTAGAGAGGGCGAAGTCCTGACGGAGATTTACTCCGACGAGGACCGCTCCGGGAAGGCGGGCAAGAAGCGTGAAGCGTGGGACGAATTGTGGGAGCGGCTTCGGTCCGGCGACAAGGTGATAGCCTTCAAGATGACCCGCGTCGGGCGTAATACAATAGAATCCCTGACCCGCCTCGAAGCACTATCAAAGAAAGACGTCGACGTCGTTACCCTGGACGGGAAATATGACACGCGCTCATCTATCGGGAAGGTCATCACAGGCGTCCTCTGTCTCTTTGCGGAGTTCGAGAACGACCAAAGGTCAGAGTGGATTAAGGCGTCTCACTGTGCTATAGCGAAGCGCGGTAGTTGGCCTGGGGGAAGACTGCCCTACGGATACCGCTTCGATGATGACCACGCGATTCAGATTGACGAGGGGCGGGCGAACATCGTCAGGGAGATATTCAACCTTGCCTCGCGGGGCAACGGTCAGACGTTCATCGTCAAGGAACTTCTGAGGCGAGGAGTCACAAGCCCCAAGGGTAACGGACGGTGGCAGATAAGGACTGTCTCTTTGATACTCCGCAACCGCGCCTATGTCGGAGAACGGGAGTACCAGGGCAAGGTCTACGCCGCGGGCATATCCCCTATCGTCGACCGGGAGACTTGGGACAGGGTCAGGGCGATTGAAGTCAAGGTTGCAACGCCCTCCCGCCCGCGATACCTTCTCAGCGGGATTCTCTCCTGTTCCCTGTGTGGGGGGAACATGGTACACAAGCCACGGGTCAACGGCACGGCCCCTCAGTACGAATGTCTCAGCCGCAAGGTCTGGGGCGATTGCAAAGGCGTGGGGATCACTGACCATATCGCAGAGCGTGCTGTCCTCGAATCCCTCTTCGCCCACATCGACGCAGGAGGCTATTCGGAAGCCGTGGACTCCTATAAGTTCCAGGAAAAACAGGCTCCCGAGCTTCGTTCTTTGCGCTCAAGTCTGACGAAAGTGGAGGGCAAACGCGTTAGGTTACTCCACCTTTACACAGAAGGGCGTATCGAGATAGCCGAATATGACGCGCAGGTGGAGCCGCTTAACAATCAGGTTAAGGAACTGGAATCAGAGATTGAACGAGCCGAAGCTGGGGTCAGGCTGCCTCCTGTTTGGCGAGGCGATATCCGCAAGGACTGGGAGGTCCTGACACTTGATGAGAAACGTCACGCGTTGAGATTGTTTGTCGAGAAGATTGAGATTGCGAGTGGGGGTCGAGGTCCGGGAAGGGTCAATATTACATGGCGGTAAGTATTACTTCGGTGCGGGGGTTGTCCTTGTCAATCTCGAACCTCAACGTGGGAGTCTCGCCTCGACACCTTTGTGTTGTTTGCCAAACTTCTTCTCTAGATATTTGCGCGTGTCTTCGTCGACAAAAGATTCAGACTCGAGAACTCCAAACGGAATCGCGGCGTTCTCGAAAAACTTTAGGTTATATTTCTCGGCGTAGTGCTCGGAGTCGATAGCCGCCGCCATCGCCTGAATCGTGGACATGCCCCGATATAGAGACAGCGGATTGCCAGCCTTCTGATGCAGTACATCCTCAGGCGGGATTTTCAGTGCTTGCCCGGCTATGGTCTGTACCTCGTAGTTAGAGATAAGACCTGTCCGCGGATCGGTATTGATGGTCACCATCCACGGCTGCACTAAATACATCTCGACCGGGATCCGCAAGGGCGACCGTTCCAAGACCCAGAAGACCTCACCCGCGAGTTCGATATACAGACTTGTCAGCTCGGCAAACTCCACGCCCGTCATTAGCGGGTTAGGATGCTTGAGCAATTCGAGCATCGGATGCTGGGCTATCTTCTTGCCGTTCTTAAATATCCCGTACCCGTTCGCGGCCAAAGAAATAGCGATAAGAGAAGCGCAAGAGTACGCCCAGCCCGAATTAGAGTAGGTCGCTGTATAGTGGACTTTCGCACTTTCGATCAGCAGATCGTGTGTTACCCACCCCTCAACAATAGCGCACTCATGCCGCCCTCGAAAGCACGTGGATCAGACCGTCGGCAATTTCGGGCATGAGCGATGACGATTCGGAAGCCGTAAATATTCTCCTGCGCCACAGGACCCGCCTGAGAGAAACCAGCGCGTCGAGGAACGACGGCGTCTTCT
>Ga0209538_1000515_pt1 | contig 22434 bp, 18 predicted proteins | sample BarGraNGADG00211_2_FD_184492 | JGI IMG/M metagenome (GOLD analysis project Ga0209538, IMG submission 184492) | Arctic peat soil microbial communities from Barrow, Alaska - Barrow Graham LP Ref core NGADG0004-211 (SPAdes) (version 2) | ecosystem: Environmental > Terrestrial > Soil > Wetlands >... | reverse complement strand
TTTAAAAGATGGAAGTATTCTTACATTTATTGAAAATGGAGCAAAGTGCAGTATAAGCAAAGACGAAGGCAGGACATGGAATGATATTTATATTTTTGATTCACAAAAATATTTAGTTTTGTCGCCTGTCATGATACAAACCCATAGTGGGGTAATTATTATGGGCTTTTCGAATGGCAAGGAAAAAGCGAACTGGAAGTGGAATGATGTGACTCACGATTCTCCTGGTGCAATTCTTCCCACGTACACAGCTCGTAGTCTTGATGGTGGAAAAACCTGGCAGGATTTCCAAAAGCTTCATGATGATTGGACTGGAATGATTCGTGATATCAAAGAAACCCGAGAGGGCAATATTGTTTTAACAACAATGATGTTAAAACATAATCCAGGCCGGCACACTGTTCTGACTTACACTACCAAAAACGATGGAAAGAGCTGGATTCGGAGCAATATTATTGATTTTGGTGGATCGGGTAATCATGGCGGTGTTATGGAATCTACACTTGAGCAGCTAAAAGATGGTCGTTTATGGATGTTGCTTCGCACAAATTTGGGATACTTCTGGGAGACTTTTTCAGAAGATGATGGGTTAACATGGAACAAACCCAAATCAACGAAAATTGAGGCAAGTTCTTCACCAGGAGCATTGAAACGCTTGGCAAGCGGATGGTTGATTTTGGTATGGAACCGACGTTATCCGGAAGGGAAAGATTCTTACGTATTGCTGGGAGGAGATAACAACTTGTCGGAAGTTCCGGTAAGCTGGCAGCGGCAAGAATTATCCATGATGTTTTCTAATAATGAAGGAAAAAGCTGGACTAAACCAATTGTAATTGCAAAAAATTATCCTTATGTAGAATGCACTCTTGAAAATGCCTGGGACAGTAAAAGATGGTTATCTTATCCAATGGTTTTTGAGATCAAACCTGGTGTATTATGGATTACTACTGGACATGGAGACCTTAAAATTAAAGTGAATGAACGGGATTTTCGTTAATACAAGTTATCATGCCTATAAATAAATTATCACGAAGAAGTTTTTTTGAAAAATCATTGTGCTTTGCAGCTCTCCCTTTGGCTTTTTCTACCATTTCTTCATTTGCTGCGGAAGATGAAACAATTAAAGAATCTTTGTTTAAATTATTTACGGGTGATCCTGACCTTGAGCGTCTAGCAAGTCTAATAAAACAAAAAAATCCATTGATTTGGGTGTTTACTGGTGACAGTATAACACAAGGTGCCAAACATACGCATGGCTACAGGTCTTATCCGGAAATCTTTGGTGAACGGATCCGATATGAAATGGGTCGCTACAGGGATATTATAATAAATTCAGGAATAAGCGGCAATACAACACAAGATATACTTGGTGATTTCGATTGGAGGATAAGACAATTCAAACCATCGGTGGTCTCTCTAATGATTGGAACAAATGATTGTTCTAAAAAAGATATTAGCCTCCAAGTCTTTGAGCGTAATCTGGATTCTATACTGACGCTGATCAGGGAATTAAACGCTATCCCTATATTTCATACACCCAACGTTATTATTAAAGAAAAAGCTCCTGAAAGAAAAAGATTGTCTGAATATGTCTCTGTAATCCAAAATTTAGCTGGGAGAAAAGGGGTAATTTTGATCGATAATTATACTTACTGGCAAAATGCCATACAAAGTAAGGGGGAAAACTTCATTTTTAAAGAATGGTTAAATGACCCGCTTCATCCTAATGGATCGGGTCATTCCGAAATAGCCCGTTTGATGTTTAAAACGCTAGGTATTTTTGATCCAAAGGCACCTACTTGCGGTGGGCTTTATTATGAAGGAGAACACTGAATAAAAATATGAAAAATCTGATTCAGGTACTATACCTTAAATCAATTTCAAATCTTAACCAATTAAGACAATATGATCATTTTTAAATTAAAAAGATTGCTTAACCAAATATTGTTAATATTATGCATCATGACAAGTACTAAGGATTTAGTCGCTCAAAACAGACCTGTTTTAAACTCTTTACCTTCATTACCTGATAAAGAAGGTTGGGCCGGAATGTATGGCGGGGTAAGCAATGGAATACTATTTTGTATGGGAGGTGCTAACTTTCCTGATAAACGTCCATGGGAAGGTGGCAGAAAAAAATGGTATGATCATATTTATATGCTTCAAAATGGAAAGGAATGGGTAAAACTTGAAGAAAAATTACCTTTTCCCCTCGCTTATGGAGTATCAGTTTCCTACAAAGAAAACATAATTATCATAGGTGGAAATAACGAAAACCGATACTCCGACAAGGTAATCGGATATAAATGGGATGGTAAATCTATGCAAATCATGAATTACCCTGATTTACCAATTCCACTGGCTAACATGGCTGGAACTCTTGTGGATCATCTTGCTATTATTGCCGGGGGAAGTAGCGATCCTACAGGAATGGCACTCTCAAAATGCTATGCAATTGATCTTGAGAATATAAAAGGAGGTTGGTTTGAGTTGCCCTCCTGCCCTGGCAGGGAGCGTGTAGTGCCCGTATGTGCTGCATATAAGGGAAAGTTTTATTTATTTAGTGGTGAAACGGTAAGTATCAGTGCAGGGAATAAACAATTCAGACATATTCTGCAAGATGCCTATCGGTTATCACTTGTGAAATCTAATGATAAATGGACAGGATCATGGCAAGAGTTGGCTCCTATGCCAAAGGGGATATCTGCAGGTGGAAGCCCTTTACCCGTATTGGAGAACGGGACCATAGTAATCTGGGGAGGCATAGATGCACTGACAGCTTTACATAAAAACCCTGTTACCCATCCGGGAATTTCTAAAGGGATGCTCCTTTATGAACCTGAAACTGATTCGTGGGAATATGCTGGAAATGTAGAATATATTCCTTCCAGGGTAACCTTGCCTGTTATTTACTGGAATAATCAATGGGTTTATATTGGTGGTGAAATAAAACCGGGTATACGAACCAATACTGTTTATTCTATTGAAAATTTTAAGTAAATAATAAGATAAATAGAATATTCAGAGGAATAAGGATTTAATATAAGAAACAATTTTAAAATTAGAAAAGAAAATGTTCAGATTGGACGGGAAAATAGCTGTAGTTACCGGTGGCGCAGGCCAATATGGGAAGCCTATTACGCTTGCACTGGCAGAAGCCGGAGCACTTGTAATTATTGCATCACGTGATGAAGTAAAATGCAAAGAATATGCTGCAGAACTTCAAAAGGATAATTTGAAAGCTGAAGGTATATCGCTGGATCTGTCAGATGAAAAATCAATTGTTGATTTTACAAACGGAATATTAAAAAAATACAAACAAATTGATGTCCTCGTAAATAATGCCGTATCGCGCGAAGGTTGCAAAGATCTTGACGTTATCAGCAAAACTGACCTCGAAAAATCGCAACTTATAAACTATACAGGATTGATGCTCTTAACTCAGGCTGTAATCAAAGTAATGGTAATGCAAAAAGAAGGTAATATCATTAATATAGGTTCTATTCAGGGTTCTATCGGACCAAATTTTCCTGTTTATGGCGATACAGGAATGAGCAGTCCTGTAACCTATACCTTCGAAAAATGGGGTATGGTAGGTTTCACTAAATGGATTGCTAATTATTACGGGAAATTCAACATCCGTGCAAATTGTATCAGTCCAGGTGGATATGGACCTGGAATCAGAGCTGGCAAACTTAAAAAGGAGTTTATTGAAAATTATAAACGGCTGACACCTCTTGGAAGATTCGCTGAAGACGATGACATAAAGGGTCCGGTAGTCTTTCTGGCATCTAAAGCTTCTGCATATATAACAGGCCATAACCTTATGGTGGATGGAGGATGGACGAATTGGTAAATAAATTAATTGAATTGAGCATTTAAGCAATGATCTGGTTGGAAGAAAAAGGAGGATTGGTTATCATTCGTTTCATGAGATTTTTTAAAATCCCTTCCTTAATGTTACTACGATTAAACCGTGAATTGACTTAGATATATGCTATTTGGCCTATTGAATTGATTTTTTCGATTATAGGAAATGAAAATAGTATTATTAATGTAAAATAAAGTAGCATTAATTAATAGTTACAAAAGATACATTTGGAATAATCATTTCGGGTCAAAAATATTTTATGGGCATATCACTAACTAATGTAAATACATCCAATAACAAAAAACTACCGTTTGCAGCATGGCTGGTAGTTGGACTGCTTTGTGTTGTAGGATGTCTGAACTACTTAGATCGTATTATGATCACCACCATGCGTGAATCCATAATACAATCTATCCCAATGACGGATGCTCAATTTGGATTACTGACAGCGGTTTTTTTATGGGTTTATGGTTTGTTAAGCCCTTTTGCGGGATATCTTGCAGACCGTTTCAGCAGAAGCCGTGTAATTATTGTGAGCCTGATCGTATGGTCAGCGGTAACCTGGCTTACTGCACATGCAACAACCTACAATGAACTGCTGGCTACCCGAGCCCTTATGGGAATAAGTGAAGCTTGCTATATTCCTGCTGCTCTTGCCCTTATAGCCGATTATCATAAAGGAAGCACACGTTCATTGGCAATTGGAATACACCTAGCAGGAGTAATGGTAGGGCAAAGCCTTGGTTTTTTAGGCGGAGGGATTGCAGAGAATCATCATTGGAATGATGCATTCAGTGTTTTTGGAGGAATAGGTATTGTTTATTCAATAATATTAATATTATTTTTACGTGATTCAAAAGGTGAAAATAATTCTTCTGAAAAACATATTGATGTTGGTAAAATTAATTTTCCTTCGGCTATAAAAAATCTCTTCTATAAAAAATCATTTATCATATTGTTAACTTTTTGGGGCTTACTCGGAGTAGTTAGCTGGATGATCATAGGCTGGCTCCCAACATACTATAAAGAACATTTCAATTTAACACAAACAGTTGCAGGAATATATGCAACTGGATACATGTACCCTTTTAGTATGGTTGGTTTGCTTTTTGGAGGATATTTTGCTGATAGATGGAGTAAGAAAAATAATAAATCACGTATTCTCATGCCTATAATAGGTTTATGTATAGCAGCTCCCTGTGTCTTTTTAGCCAGCAACACCGATATACTTTATATTGCAATAGGTGGTTTTATGATTTATGCCTTTACACGTGTATTTAGTGATACTAATCTTATGCCTGTTTTGTGTATGGTTGCAGACAAACGTTATATTGCTACCGGTTATGGAGTTCTTAATATGTTTTCATGTATCGTAGGTGGGTTGGGAATATATGCGAGTGGGGCACTGCGAGATGCTCATTTTGACATGGCAATACTTTTTAAAATTGCTTCATTTACAATGATAATTTGCGCAGCATTATTATATATGGTTAAAAAAGATGTAGAAAACTCCTATAAAAATTAGTTGTTATGATATCATACATATTAATAGGTCTTATTCATCTTTTTAACATATTCCAAATGGAAACTGTCCCAACTTATACCCAAGAGAAAAAAGCACTGGATGAATTAAATTCAATATTTGAACACTCCTCAAAATATGTAAAAGTTCATGCCGCCGAATATTTAATTTGGACGGGGCACTCCGAAGTTGTTTTAAAAAAAATTACTGAAGAAGAGAAAATTTATTCAAATGAACCCAAATACAGAATAGTTATATGGAGGGTACTGGTCCAGGCAGAGAAAGATCCCGCGCGTAAAAAAATATGGCTTAACAAAATATACGATGCTTATAAAAATATGGATGGTCCTGATCGTACACATGCTACAGAGACCTTGGCAAAACTTAAACAACCTGTGATGAATCTGTTTCCCCAAGAGACAGCAAAAACATTAGCTTCCAGCGATAAAAATTTACAAACATATGCATTATGGGCTAGTTCATTCGGATCTGACCGCAGAATGGATTTGAACAGGCAAAAATTTATCGACATGGCGTTAACCGATACAAATTTGACCATCCGAAAAATTAGTGCTTATGTTTTGCGTCAGTTAAAAGGAGTTAATTTGCAGCAATGGGAACAGCTAACCTCATCAGTTTTCTCATCAAATAAAACAGATGAAACATACGTTACTATTCTTGCAACTGCATTAGTAACTGCACCTGCCGATGCCGACAGGGATAAGCTTTCCCGGATTAAAAGTCTGCTGACTAAAGAGGTTAAAAATTATACAACAGGCCAGTGTACAGAATTATCTCAGGCACTGGCAGAAAAGGGTGAAGAAAAATATTTGAAAATTTTACAAGGCTTTATTAATGATGAAAATCTTGCTGGTTTAAATAAACCTTCTACTTATGAAGTTGCCGATTTAAAAGCAGCCGCTGCATATGCTATCTTGAAAATAATTAACAAACAAAAATAATTTTATGAAAATGGGTGAAATCCATGTGTTAACAACATTTATAACAGAGAATACTGCAAGTCATTTAAAGGTAAATATTTGCGATGGACAGACAGTTGAAATAATATCTATAAAAGGAAAATTATGAAATTTTTATTAAGAAGTTTATTAAGTATGGTCTTGTTTTGTAGTATAAATGCTTCTGCTACAGTTAAAACAGATAGCATCTCAAAACATTTCAAATTACTACCGGCACCACAGAAAATCGAATTGACTCCGGGGAAAGGCATATTCTATAATGACCTTCAGGCAATTCATCTACAAGGCGCTGCCAAAAGACCGGTTTTATATGAATTATTAAAAGGGCTACCACTTGCGGACAAAAAAGGAAAGGGAATAATAACATTAAACTTATCTGATGACAATAACCTTCCAGTTTCTTCTGAAGGCTATGTATTGGAAATCAAAGATGATCAGGTTATTATTGGCGCCAAGACACAGGCAGGCTTGTTCTATGGTAGTCAAACACTGTTGCAATTGATGGAAGATGCCCGTGATCAGCATATAAATATTCCTTCCTGCACAATTACCGATTATCCGAATATCGCTTATCGCGCTGTTCATGTAGATTTAAAGCATCATCTCGATGCTACTTACTATTACTATGATATGATTGATCGTCTGGCAAGAATAAAAATAAATGCCATTATTATAGAGTTTGAAGATAAACTCCGTTATCGTAAAGCTGCTTCTATAGGAGCAAGTGATGCCATTTCTATAGAAGAATTTGCAGCGATCAGTCGATATGCACAAGAACGTAATATTGAGATCAGTCCTTTGGTGCAGGGATTAGGACATGCTTCATTTATCCTAAAGCATGAACAATATAAAAATCTCAGGGAAGATAAAGCATCAGATTGGGCATTCTCTCCGCTTGATTCGGGCACTTATGCTTTGCAATTTTCTCTTTATGAAGATGCTATGGCAGCTACACCTAATGGAAAATATTTACATGTGGGTGGAGATGAAGTGGGTAGGTTGGGGATGTCCACCCTATCCAAACAATCCGGTATGAAACCTTTTGAGTTGCAAATGTATTGGTTAAATAAAGTGAGTGAATTTGCCCGCCAACACAACCGGATCCCTATTTTTTGGGATGATATGGTATTCAACCTTGCCGGCCTTTATCAAACCACTTATGATTCGAAAATGAATGAAGAAGAAGTAAATAAGATTTGGAAATCAAATAAATATAAACTGGATGAAAATATTCATTTGTTTCCTAAAAACTGTATTTACATGCGCTGGAATTATAACGCACCAGCAATATTGGGGGATATCAAAGCTATAGACTGGTATAAATCCCATAATTTAACTGCTATGGCAGCTACAGCTGCCCAGACATCGTGGGCAATGCTTCCACGTGACCATTCTAATTTTCAACCGATAAAAGATTTTTGTAAAATCACTGATGAAAAGAAATTAAATGGGATATTATGTACTGTCTGGGATGATTGCTCACCTCACTTTGAAACTGTTTGGAGAGGTTTATATCATTTCGCCTTGTTTAGTTGGAATTATGAAGATGTTCAACAGGAAGAAGCAGAGACGATGTTTCGTCATCGATTTTATGGACCTGCTTTGAGTGACACTTCTTTTGAATTTCAGGATTTATTGGAACAGTCGCTCGTATTTTGGGAAACGGCCTTAATTAATAATAAAAGCCCTCGAGTCCATGCCCTATCAAATATTGATCTGATAGAATTGCCGGATTCCAAAAAAAATGGAATATGGAGCGAAAAACACAAAGAAAAAATTACTGGGGCAAAAGAAGCAATAGAACATTATAATATTATCAGCAGCAGGATTAGGAAAGCAGTAAGCATTGCCAATAGAAATGAGTACTCCCTATCTCTAATGAATCAGATAAATGAATTGCAGATATACCCGGCCAACCTGCTTCTCTTATTAAATGATTATGACAAAGCTTCTATGCCCAACAAGAAAGAAAAAATGAGGCAGATTCTGGAATATGTAAATAACTTTGATACTATCAGAAAACAATTTGAAGATGTTTTCTCTAAAACCAGGATATTATCAGAACCTGATGATTATCAGCTTGATTCTAATTACCATCATCATTTGGCCAATGCTACTGTTAACAGTGATTGGATGTATTTATATGAACTTGCAATGAATCATAAAATTTTAAAGTGGGTATCTTCTCTATGAATTCAAAAATCTATTAAACAATGAAATTTAATTAATTATAAATATTTCTGTTAATCTTCGAATTTCTTCCGGTAGCCAAGAGGTGTATAACCGGTTATTTTTTTGAATTGCCTAATAAAATAAGAAATGTTATTAAATCCACAATCATAGCAGATATCTGCGACAGAAGAATTTTCATTTACCAGAAACCGGCATGCCTGTCCGATCCTGATTTCATTTAAGAATTGCATAAACGGTTTGTTTGCCCTCTTTTTAAAATAGCGACAAAAGGCTGGTGTTGAAAGATTTGCGATATATGCGGCATCGTCGAGGCTGATTTTTTCGTGGATATTATCAATAACATATTTATATACTTTATTGAGCCGTATCGAATCACGGTCATTAATAGTATTTTGAATAACCGGACTTGCAAGGTATTGGTATTCATCACTAAAGGCAATCAATTCGAGGATATTTAGGAGTAAGGTAATTCGGCTAAATCCAAATGAAGTATCAATGGTTTTCATTAATAAAGCAACCTCATCGCGGGTTGTCCCTGTTAATTTAATACCCCTTTGGGACTGTTGGATAATTTTCAGGATTATTTTGGATTCCGGCAAATTCCAGAAATCATTTCCTAATATTTCAGTATTGAAAAGGATATAAATTGCTTCCGATTGGCCTGTTTCGGTATTCTTGGCACTACACCATTCATGAGGAACATTCGGGCCGATCATAACCAGATCACCTGGCACAAAGGGCTCAATGGAATCCCCGACATAACGGGTCCCGGTTCCATTAATAACAAGTAATATTTCTACCTCGGGATGATAATGATGCACCGAAGGGAAATAATCCACTTTTAGATGATTGATATGAAATGAATGATTGATATTGGATTCAACTTTTTCTAAATTCAGTAACATGTCAATTATGTGTTATTTTAAAATACAAAGTTATCATATAAAACTATTATTAAGTGTTAAATTTGATGTTTAATAAATATCAAATAAGAACATCGATCATAAATATTTGATAATTTATTTTATGAAATCATGGAATAATGAGAAAGAAAATTTACGTAGTTACAAATCCAACTGTTCTCAATAAAGCTGCCTTTCCTGTTATTGATGCGCATAATCATCTTTGGGGTAACTGGCAGGTTGACAGGGTCCTCAGAACAATGGAAGAAGTTGGTGTCATTAGCTATTGCGACCTTACCGGTAATGTGCACATAGAATTCTCTGAAGGCGGATATGTGATTAAGCCTGGTAATATTTCCGATTTCTTTGAAAATTGTTCAAATAAATATCCTGGTCGTTTTTATTGTTTTACTATGTCGAATTTTGCACAGCCGACAAACAAACCACTTTTTGTTGATTCGGTTCGTTTTGTGTCTGAATGTATTGAAACAATGCACCGACATGTTCAGCAAGGAGCAAAGGGACTTAAAATACTGAAAGAGTTGGGCCTTCAGTATCGTGATGCCACTGGCAAACTGATTAATTGCGATGATGTTAGGTTGGCTCCGATATGGGAAGAAGCCGGTCGTCTTAACATTCCGGTTTTAATTCATCAGGCAGATCCGGCAGGTTTTTTTGATGCCGTAATCCCTGAAAACGAACATTATGAATCTTTGAAGAAATATCCTTCCTGGAGCTTTGCTGATCCAAAGTATCCCCGGAAAATTGAATTGCTCAAAAGACGCGACGAACTTATCAGGCAACATCCAAACACAACATTTATTTTACCTCATTTCGCAAACTATGCTGAAAATATTCCCTATGTGTCACGATTGCTGGATGAAAATTCAAATGTGTATATAGATTTCTCGGCAAGGATTGATGAACTTGGTCGGCAACCATATAGTTCAAGGGAGTTTTTTATAAAATATCAGGATAGAATAATCTTTGGAGCAGATATGCCTGCAAATCTTGATAGTTCAGTTGAAATGTACCAAACCTATTTTAGGTTTCTCGAAACCTTTGATGAATCATTTTACGCACCGGATTATGACGGAACTTTTGACCAATCACGATGGCCAATTTGTGGCATAGGCTTACCAAAAGAAGTACTTAAGAAAATATATTATGAAAACATATTAAAAATCATTCCTTCTCTGAAATTGGATTTAAATAAAATATAAAAAAAATATGATTAAGCCTAAAGTCGGTTTTATAGTATATGGTGTGCATAAAGACGGGTTACAAGACCCAATGGGTATGCCATTCATTGATAATAAGATTATTGCAAGTGCTAAAGAAACACTGAAAAAACATGATCTTGAACTTATTGAATATGAACAGGTCATAGCTACCAAACAAGAAGCCTGGGAATGCTTTGATAAATTCAAAAGAATGAACAGTGTTGATGCTTTAATTTTATTTTCAGGTACTTGGGTCTGGGCCTCACACATGATTGCTGCAATTCGTGATTATGCTACAACAGGCAAAGGCATTATCCTTTGGACTAATCCTGGCAGTCAGGGATGGAGACCCGTTGGTGGATTGGTTATGCATGGTGCGCTAAAGGAAATTGGGCTACAGCACAGATTTGTATATGGTGATTTTAATGATGAAAAGGAAATAGAGAAAATCACTTCTTATTGTCGGGCAAGTGCCATGAAGAATTCCCTTAACAAGAGTACAATTGGCTCATTTGGCGGAAGAGGAATGGGGCAGACTTGCGGTGTGGCTGATCCCTCACAGTGGATGAAAACTTTCGGTACGGATATCGATACAAGGGATACATCTGAATTACTGGAAGCAGCTAAAAATATCACCAAAGAAGAAATCAATCAGGCGAAGATAAGAATACAAAAACTTTTTTCGGAAACAATTCCTGATAATGATCAAGCTGAACGTTCCATACGATTATATGTGGCTATAAAAAAGATGGTAAAGAAAAATGAATGGGATTTTTATACCATTCAATCTTTTCCTGGTCTTGGTAATGAATACAGTGCAACTTGTTTTGCCCAGAGCATGATGCTTGAAGACGGAATGGGTACATCAACCCTTGGTGATTTTAATACAGCCCTCACCGTTAAATGTTTGACCGATTTAAGCAAGGAACCTGTTTATTATGGTGATTTACAACATATTGACAAATCAAACAATGAAATTAAGATTATTGGAGATGGAGCTTGTCCGCCATCGTTGGCAAGTAAGCTTGGTTCTGCCGGATTTGCAGAACACGGGATTCCAACTGAAGGTGAAGCTGGTGGTATATCAATAAATTTAGTTTGTAAAGTTGGTGAAGGGGTACTTGCCAGGCTTGGTAGAAACAATGGTCAATTTGAAATGGTCATTACCCGTTGTACTATTTTCGAACCATCTGCCAGTGAGCTGGCAAAGAGAAAAAATGAATGCGGTATTCCATTCTGGCCTCATGGTTTTGTCAAAGCTGAATGTGATATCGATGCCCTTCTGCAAGCCTGGAATAATGAATATGCATGTCTTGGATATGGGGCTCACCTTTATGAAGAATTGAAAGCATTTTGTGAACTCACCGGAATAAAAGCCATAGCACTCTGATGAAAATTCTTGCAACCGATTTTGGAAACTGGCATATTCAATGTATTCCGAAAGATGGAGCGAGAATTTCTGTTCTGAGATATGCAGGACAGGATTTGCTTACTACAAATCCTCCTGCATTCAAATCCCCTGATAAATTTTATGGTGAATATGAAACCAGGCCTGTATATGGTTATGATGATTGTTTCCCATCGGTCGTTCCCTGCATTTATCCAGATGAAAAATTTGAATGCAGAGATCATGGTGAATTATGTTGGCAGGAATGGCAGGTACAAAATGAAGATAACAGACTCATCTTTTTTACAGAATGTCTCAAACCAAGGGTCATGTTTAAAAGGATACTGGAGTTTGACGAAAACAAACTGACATGGAGGTTTGAAGTTACAAATTTATCGGATAAAAAAATTGTATTTCTTCATGTAATGCACCCTTTATTACCTCTGAAAAAAATTCAATCTATAAAATTACCAGGTTTCCAAAAAATTGTTACGGAAAATCAAACGGCAGATCCTTGTTTAAAAAGCGCTTCTGAAGTGGCCAATCATCTGCTTTCTATTCAGTCTGGTGTTTATGAGATGTTGTTACTGGAAGAAATTAGTGAGGGTTCTATTAAATTGGGCTTTCAGAAAGGTCTAATCCTACATATGAGTTTTGATCTAAAGTTATTTCCTACAATTGGAATATGGTGGAATAAAACCGGCTATCCGGATGAAGAAAATGTGAGGCGTACCGAATGTGCATTTGAACCTATTCCGGGTACTTGTAGTGATTTGTCAGAGACCTTCAGAAATGGAGTTTATTTAGCGGTGGAGCATGGAAAAGTCTTCAGTTGGGAAATAAAATGGGAGATAGAACATTCCTGAATAAATAAACCGAATTGCTAATAATTGAGATAAACTGATAAAATCTATAAAATACATACTTGATTAATGGCAGTCAATAATAAGAAATATTAAAAAGAAACTTTATGCCACTTATACTTGAAAGAAACAAAGTCCTTGAAATATATAATATAGCGGGACAAAAAAAATGGGTAATTCCCACATTTAATACTGAAAATCTCACTACAACAGAAGCGATATTATCGGCCACCCTTGAATACAGTAGGAAAATTAATCAACCAGATATTCCTATCACTATTGGAATCACAAATCAGTATAGCCATCGTAGTCAATCTGTTAATTATACCCATACAAAATGTTGGGATATAGGTCTAAAGTTATTTCTGGCCGATATCGAAGTTTTGACAGGCAAAGGATCTCCTTTTGAGGTTCTCAATGTCATGATACATCTCGACCATACACAATGGGATACAGACAACCCTTTACTAAAATGGGATATGAGTAAATTTTCCATGATTATGTACGATGCATCATCCTTGCCCTTTGATGAGAATATCAAATTAACTGCAAGATTTATCGAAAAAAACGGGCTTAAAATTGTTATTGAAGGAGCCTGCGATGAAATTGTAGATGCTACAGGTAACGAAAGAAGTAATCTCACAGAACCTAAACAAGCGTTAAGATACCTGAATCAAACAGGGGCAGATTTTATTGTTGCAAACCTTGGAACAGAGCATAGAGCAAGCTCTTCAAACCTGAAATACCACAGCGATCTTGCACAGCAGATCAGCAAATTAACCGGTACAAGGCTTGTTTTGCATGGTACTTCGTCTGTGGGGAATGATCAGATTAAGAATCTCTATGCTGATGGTATTGCAAAAGTAAATATCTGGACAATTTTGGAAAGGGATAGTTCACCAGTGCTTTTTGAGGACATGGTAAAAAATTCTTCAAAAATAATTGGGGCAGACAGGACAGAAGCAATGATTGAATCAGGGCTGCTTGGTAACCAGGTAGACAGAACCAGTAACGCATCACTTTCGCATTATACAACCGTTTACAGACAAGATATTATATTCAATAAGATAAAAAATATAGTTCTTGATTACCTTAATCTTTGGTATATCTAAAAGATCTCGTTATGAACTATTACATGGGAATTGACATAGGTACCAGCGGGTGCAAAGCTGCAATCTTTGATGAAGATGGCCGACTGATTTCAATGGCATACCGGGAATATAATATCATTTCAAAAAACATAGGATGGGCTGAGCTAGATACAGACGAAGTAATAGAGAATTGTTTCGATGTGATCAAAGAATCTGCCTCACTACTTGAGGATGGTTCTATAACAGGTTTGGGCATTTCAAGTCAGGGTGAAGCGTTTACCCTTATCGATAAAGAAGGGAAGGCATTATGTAATGCTCTTATTTCTTCTGATATCAGGGCGAATGAAATGATCGGAATATGGACAGAAAAATTCGGGGAAGAAAAGCTATACCAGATAACGGGCCATACACCACATCCAATGTTTTCGTTATTCAAGTTGCTTTGGATTAAGAAAAACTCTCCTGAAATATGGGCTAATACTCATCGGATACTTTGCTTTGAAGACCTTCTGCAATACAGGCTAGGAATAAAAAATCCTGCTATGGGCTGGTCTCTTGCCGGAAGGACTATGCTTTTTGATGTTGTCAACCATACCTGGAATAATGAGATTCTCAATAATATAGGTGTCAGAAAAGAACAACTTTCATATCCTTTACAATCAGGCACATTTGTAGGGTATGTAAATAAAGAAATTGCTGAAAACCTGAAACTTGCTGAAAACACTTTTATTGTTACAGGGGGACACGATCAGCCATGTTCCGCACTTGGTGCCGGTGCAATAGAAGATGGTATTGCTGTTTACGCTTCAGGTACTGTCGAATGCATCACACCGACTTTTAATAAACCAATATTCACTAAAATGTTGCGCCAAAACAACCTGTGCACATACGACCATACTGTACCAGGTATGTATGCTACTGTGGCTTTCAGTTTAACTGGAGGAAATATTCTGAAATGGTTCAGGGATGAATTTGGAGCAGCTGAAGTAGCATTGGCAAAAAGATTGAATTGCAATCCTTATGATTTGTTGCTAAAGGAAATGCCAGACAAACCCTCACAACTTATTGTCATGCCTTATTTTACACCAACGGGCACTCCCTATTTTGACACATCAGTTAAAGGTGCAATATTGGGGCTGGATTTATCGACTACCCGAAAAGAAATAATGAAAGCATTATTAGAAGGGGTTGCTTTTGAGATGAAATTAAATTTAGAAATTCTTAAGCAATCAGGGTGTGAAGTAAATGAGTTAAGAGTCATTGGAGGTGGGGCAAAATCGCAAGTTCACAATCAATTAAAAGCAAATGTAATAGGAAAACCAATAACAATTCTTGATGTAACCGAAGCGGGTTGCATGGGAGTGGCTATACTTGCAAAAGCTAACTACACAAAGCGGAACCTCAGCGATATAGTAAATAAATGGATTCAGCCAATTTCTAAAATTGAACCGAAGCTTCAGGATTACTATAACACGAAATTTGAACTTTATAAGAAGTTATATCCTACTTTAAAGAAACTGCAATGATATTTTAATACTCAGGCAAGTTCACAATTTGGAGTTATTAAATACGATCAACTAAATACGATGAATAAGACCATTAATACCTGTTTGATATTTATATACCGCTAAAAATAAGCGGGAACCTGACTATCCAAGAAGCGTAGTATTACTTTATCAAACTAAATATTACTTCATTATTAGTGGAACGGGATGTCTTATTCCCTAAAAAAGTGATTTGTTCGAGGAATCGGAATTGGTTTCACTTCCAGCTTCAAAAAGACCAGCTAAAGATATCGTACAAGAATTTTCAAAAATCAAATTTTAAAGTTATGACTAAAGAATTTAAAAATAAACTAGTTCTTTTTGGTGCCGGTAAAATTGGCCGATCTTTCATTGGCCAGCTCTTTAGCCGGGGTGGTTACGAAGTTGTTTTCATCGATATTTATAAACCTGTGATCGACGAGTTAAACCGCCGGCATAACTTCAATTTAGTGATCAAAAGTGAAGAGGAGTATGTCATCAATATTCAGAATGTGCGAGGCGTATTTGCCGGCGACGTGGAGAGAGTTTTAGAAGAGATTACAACAGCTCGAATTATAGCCGTCTCGGTGGGATTAAACGGACTAAAATCTATCATGCCGCTTATTGCCAAGGGATTAATAAAGAGATTCGAAACTGAAGGAGCCTTACCGATTGATATCATCATCGCCGAAAACCTTAGGAATGCGGCGGAATTCATGAATAATGCGCTTAAAGAACTTTTGCCCGAAGGTTATCCTTTAGGAGAACGTGTTGGTCTGATTGAAACAAGCATCGGGAAAATGGTGCCGATTATGCTCAAAAAAGACACAGAAAAGGATATCCTTCAGGTCTTTTCTGAGTCATATAACACGCTGATTCTCGACAAACTTGCTTTTAAAAACCCAATACCTGCAATTGAAGGACTTGCCCCAAAAGAAAACATGAAGGCATGGGTTGACCGGAAGTTATTTATTCATAATCTGGGACATGCTGCAACCGCATACCTGGGATATTTATTCGATTCAAGGTTTGTCTATATCTACGAAGCGCTTGAGGTCCCGGAAATATATCGTAAAGTCAAAGATATAATGCTTCAGTCGGCAGATGCATTGATCAAAAAATACCCTATGGATTTTAATAAAGAGTCAATGCTAAGCCATATCAATGATTTGTTGAAACGCTTCTCAAATAAGGCATTGGGTGATAGTGTTTTCAGGGTTGGGTGTGATCTTAATCGAAAACTTGGACCTAATGATCGTTTGGTCGGAGCAATTAACCTTGCTATTGAAATGAATATGCCTTATGATAAAATTTTATTTGCACTTGTTTGTGGTTGCTATTTTCGGGCAACAGATCAGGAGGGGAAAATGCTCCCTTCTGATATAGAATTTGATAAAATTTACAAAAAGAATATTCGTAAGGTGATGATAAATATTTGTGACTTTAATGAAAGTAGAGATCTGTCAGTAATAGAACAAGCAGAAGAGATGGATAAAGCGTTAAAGTTCTGATAAGAATAGTTAGAATTCTACTGTCCGAAAGATATAAAGTAAGGAGATACTTCTTTGCAGTCTCACCCCTATATTTTAGATTTGTTCTTCACCCAAAAATAATAAATGGGATTGATAAGAAATGCATGATTGATAATGGATACAATTTTTTCAAAATCCAGTTACATGTCAATATTGTGTTAATTTAAAACACAAAGCTATCATATAAAACTATCATTTAGTGTTTAATTTGTTTTAAATAACATATATCATCAATATTTGATGATTTTTTAGAGAAATGGAATGATGACAAAGAAAATATATATGTTTACGAATCATACTGTTCTCAATAAAGTTATCTTCCCCGATATTAATATATCTGATATAAACTATTCAAAAGAAAAAATTATGGCACAAACTAAAACAATTGCTACAAAAAACGAAGGCAGTTACCTGATCTCACTGACAATCATTGGGATACTTTTCTTTATCTTTGGATTTGTCACATGGCTTAATGGTTCATTAATGCCATTTCTGCAAACTGCATGTGAATTAACCCCTTTTCAGGCGAGTCTTGTCACACTTGCTTTTTACATTGCTTATTTTGTGATGGCGCTTCCATCATCTTTCGTTTTAAAGAAAACGGGTTATAAGAATGGAATATTTTTGGGATTAGTCGTTATGGCTATTGGAGCCTTAATGTTTATACCGGCAGCTTATTCAAGGCAGTTCATTGTTTTTCTAACCGGTCTGTTTCTTCTGGGTACCGGTCTGGCGCTGCTACAGACTGCTACAAACCCCTTCCTAACTATTATTGGTCCACGTGAGAGTGCTGCCAAACGAATAGCGATCATGGGTATATGCAATAAGTTCGCAGGTTTTATCAGTCCATTGGTGCTTACTGCATTAGTGATGCATGGCATGGAGAAGTTCAAAGCTGAGAATCTGAGTGTGCTTTCATTTGATCAAAAGAATATACTTTTGAATGATTTTGCTGCCCGTCTGGTTGGTCCTTATACAGCTATGGCGGTCATACTGGTTGCTTTTGCTTTCCTGATAAAATATTCACCACTTCCTAACGAGATCTCAGGTATTGATGATGATGAACATGAAACCCTGGGAGGTTTTATAAAACAAATTCCGGCTGCACTAAAGATTCCACATTTGGCCTTAGGTATAGCGACCCTTTTTGTTTATGTAGGTGTGGAAGTAATGGCAGGTGACAGTCTCACGCAGTTTGGCAGAAACCTTAAACTGGATTATGCACCATGGCTTACGTCATATACGATGGCCTTCATGGTGATTGGTTATATTACAGGTATTATCTTAATTCCAAAATATTTAAAACAAGCTAAGGCCCTGGTGATTTCTGCCATTCTTGGTTTAATATTTGCCGTTGGCGCCTGTATCTCTTCAACTACGGATAATCAAATATTTATCACATTATTTGGATGGCTTAATAATTTACCGGGATTCAACATTCCACTTATACCCAATGCTGTGTTCTTTGTTACCTTGTTAGGCTTTGCCAATGCAATGATGTGGCCTGCACTTTGGCCTCTTGCCCTGGATAGCGTTGGGAAGTACACTAAGATAGCTTCAGCTTTGCTGATCATGGGTATAGCCGGGGGAGCAATCATTCCGCCATCATATGCCAAACTGGGTCAGAGTATCGGTTTTCAGAGTGCATTGTGGATAATGGTTCCCATTTATCTGTTTATTTTATATTATGCTACATCAGGACATAAAATCAGACGTTAAATTATTTTGTTAGGTTGTGTTATCTAATAATGTAGCTTTTTATGTTTTTTTGAATTACTAATTGATTTATTCTTGAAGAAACAAATTATGATAAATTAACCGAGTTGTTTAGTTAGGGTATAATTTGAGAATTAAAAAGAAATTTCTTCTTCGTAATTCTAAAAGAATTCTAAAAATGGTATTTAAGGTTTAAACCCTGAAAGGGATAAGGAATTAGCCGATTTTGAAATCCAACTCCATGTCTTATTTCAGAACCTTAACCTGAATATAGGAAGCCCATTGTTTGTCATGATATATTCGCTGTGTTGCTTTTTGAAAATCTGCTTCACTGCAATGATAAATATCCACGAACTTCTGTGGATTTCTGTCTACCAGCGGGAACCATGAGTTCTGTACCTGTATCATAATACGATGCCCCTTTTTGAAGGAATGAGCAATATCCAGCAATTCATATTTGACTTCGGTTACTTTTCCAGGTGTAAATGTTTCGGGTTTTTCAAAACTTTTGCGATAACGTCCACGAAACACATCACCACGTATCAGCATCTGATATCCACCAAATGGTACATCTAAATTTTTGTCGGCTGGAGTCTGCATATACTGGGGAAAAACATCGATGAGCTTAACCACATAATCGGCATCAGTACCAGAAGTTGATACAAAAAGATCAGCAAAAAGAGGACCCGTTACTGTCAAGTCTTCTGTGAGTATATCTGTTTGGTACACCATCACATCTGGTCTGCGTGAAGCAAAGCGTTGATCATCGGTCATATATGTAGCAGTTCGCGAGGTGTGAATTTTTTCGGCATAAGGTACTGGTTTCATAGGATCTGAGATATATTCATCGAAGCTTTTCGATAAGGATGGGGACGTGAATGAAAGTTTGCCAGATGATTGAAAGTAAAGCTTCTGATTTGTGACATTGGTTGGAGGCCAGGTACTGAAGCTACGCCATTCGTTAGCTCCTGTTACAAAAATTGTGGCTTTAGGGAAATCAGCATTTCCAATATCTCGGAGATAATAATTAAAGAATTTCACTTCCAGTTCCTGGAAAGCTTTATTGGCATCTTGACCCCAGTAAATATTGCCGAGTTTTTCGGCTGCACCTGACTTCCATTGACCGTGATACCATGGGCCCATAACCAAATAATTATGAAGTGTTTGAGGGTTTTTCTTTTCAATGGACTGATAGGTATGAAGTGTACCATAAAGATCTTCTGCATCAAACCATCCACCAACGGTCATCACAGCAGGATTGACATTTTTCAGGTATTGGATTAGGTCGCGTTCTTTCCAGAAGTTATCATAATTGGGATGGTTCATTTCATCTTTCCAAATTTTAATACTGTCGCCAAAATATTTTGCTGTTATATTCTTTATCGGACCCATGTCGAGGAAAAACCGGTAATTGTCATCAACCGGCCATTTGAATTCAGGAAAACCCCTACGGGTGGGAGCCTTAAAAATTCTATCATTTGAATAATCAAAAGTAAAATTATCCTGGAGAAAAAATGCTCCGTTGTGATGAAAATCGTCCCCCTTGAACCAATCGGCTACCGGGGCTTGTGGAGAAACTGCTTTAATCGCGGGATGGCCACTTAATATTGCCATAGTTGAATAAAAACCGGGATAAGATATTCCCATCACACCCATTTTACCGTTGTTGTGTTTAATATTTTTTACCAGCCAATCAACAGCATCATACGTGTCGCTGGCTTCATCAATATCCTTGTTGCTTTTCTTATTTGCGATAAAGGGCCGTATATCTTCAAAAATCCCTTCACTCATAAACTTGCCACGCACATCCTGGAAAACCATGATATAATTTTCCTTGATGAACCTGTAATATCTCGACAGTTCATTGCTGAAATTATCCTTTTTTCCCGGCTCAGCATTGTATGGCGTACGCATCAAAAGTATAGGGTATAAATGAGTTGTATCTTTTGGCGTATAAATGGAGGTGAAAAGTTTAATCCCATCCCGCATCGTAATATACACTTCCTGTTTGTTGTATTTGGTTTTGATACTGATAATGCTTTTTTCATCCGGGGGAATAGTATCGCGGATAAAAGATAGTTTTCCATTGATATCATTAGCTTTGAACAAACCATTAATCTTCTTGTACTTGGTATCAATTATTCCTTCATAAGTAAAACTATTCAGCACAAAACTAAAATTTGGATATGTAAAGTTAAATTCAGTAACAGGTATTCCTGATCTACCTTCATCAGGGGAATCCAATACCATCTGGTAGCCGTTTTGTATTGAATCAACGTGTATTGTAAGCCTTAATTTGAGAAAATTTGTTTCAATCTTGCTATACCAGGTTCCCTTAATTGATTGCCCTTGCAAATTAAAAGGAGTGATTATCACAAGTATTAAAATGATATAAACAGGAAGAATATAAATTTTTGATTTCAAGACAAATGATTTTAATTTATAGTGTTAATGAATTACCAGTAATTTTTATTTATAAAAGCTATGAACCAATGTTTTTACGATACTCCCTTGGTGTCATATTCTTGAAATTCTTGAATTGTCTATTGAAATTAGCAAGATTTTTGAAACCGCTTTCGTAAGCTATATCAACAATATTATGATCTTTATCAGCCAGCAACTTACAAGCATATCCAATCCTAACAGTGTTCAAATATTCAATAAAAGTCACCCTGAAATGACATTTAAAGAAATTGCAGAATGTTGTTACGGCCATATTGGCTTTTGAAGCTACCTCGTGAAGCGTTATTTCCTTATCGAAATTTCTCATAATGTATTCTGTAACTTTACCAATCCGATCTGATGCTTTCAATTCATTTTTTTGGCTATAACCTGGACTGGCAAGTAATTTATATTCTGTAGAAGTGGCAAGTAAGTCAAAAATATCAAATAAAACAGATAACCGTTTCAAACCATTCATTGTTAACATCCCTTTCATGAGTTTGTTGATCTTTTCCCTTGTTTCCCCATAAAAAGTAATACCTCTTGAAGATAATTTCAAAAGGTTTTTAAAATTATCCATTTCCGGGATGCTTAAAAAATTTTCACCCAAGAAACTGTCTAAAAAATGTATTACAATTGCATCCGCCTCATACCCTGCCTCTCCGTTAATAAATTGCTTATCGTTTATCCATACATGCGGTAATCCTGAGCCCATGAACACCAAGTCCTCATCATCAAAATAACCGATATGATCGCCCACTATTCTCCTTCCTGTGGAATGTAAAACTAAAACAAGTTCATATTCAGGATGGAAGTGCCAAGGACATGGAAAATATTTTCCGGTCTCACGGAACACAACAAACGATTTATCAAAATCTTGCGGAAGCCGTTGTTCTATTGCCTTCATAATTAATCAAACTTGTTAATACAATATTAATGTATTTATTCAAATATAAGTGCCCGGTTTTTTTAAGCACATTAATTCTAATCATTAATTACAATTGTTGTCCAACTAAAATGCAATTTCAATGAATACTACTTTATAACAACTTCGACAAAAAGTTGTTTGATAAAATACTATCCAATTTTACCCGTCCTAAAGATCATTTTTTTATTTTCAATCCGATATTTGTTTTTTATAACATTCATAATATGGCATTATTTCCCTTAATTTTTCTCCTTTTTTATT
>Ga0209538_1000514_pt1 | contig 22464 bp, 22 predicted proteins | sample BarGraNGADG00211_2_FD_184492 | JGI IMG/M metagenome (GOLD analysis project Ga0209538, IMG submission 184492) | Arctic peat soil microbial communities from Barrow, Alaska - Barrow Graham LP Ref core NGADG0004-211 (SPAdes) (version 2) | ecosystem: Environmental > Terrestrial > Soil > Wetlands >... | reverse complement strand
GTACTACGAAAATACGGCCAAGGAAAACGCACCGCAACTCAACCTGCCTATTTTTGAGAGTTTTCTCAGTCAACTCACGGAAGTGTCCCTGGAACTGGGCATAGCCGCTCCCGCCGACCCTTGGCCACTCCTTCTCCGCTTGCCGGAAGCGCTGAAAATCGAATCGCAGGAAGTGGACGACAAAAGTTGGGCGGTAGTCAAGGAAGCCATCACCGCCGCCATCGACAACTTCATCGATTTCCGCCTACAGGAAGGCAAAATGCTGGAAGGTGTCTTTCTGGAAAAAATATCGAAAATAGAGTCCCTATTGACCGAAGTGGAAGTCTATGAACCCGAACGGGTGGAACGCGTCAAGACCCGCATCATGGATTCACTGAGCAAAATTGAAGGGTTCGACTATGATAAAAACCGTTTTGAGCAGGAAATGATATTTTACATTGAAAAGTTGGACATCAACGAGGAAAAAACCCGTTTGGCCAACCACTTGAAATACTTCCGCGAAACGATGGACGACGCCCACGGTCAAGGTAAAAAGCTGGGTTTCATCGCGCAGGAGATTGGGCGGGAAGTCAATACGATGGGATCGAAGTCCAACCATTCGGGGATGCAGCAGTTGGTCGTTTGCATGAAGGATGAATTAGAACAAATTAAAGAACAAGTCCTAAACGTCCTTTAGCTGTTCCATATGAGTCCCAATCTCTGCGTTGCTTCCCACTCGCTTGTCCTCACGTACGGAAAGTACTTTAGCTGTCCCATAGGAGCTCCAATCTCTGCGTTGCTTTCCGTTCACTTGTCCTCACGTACGGAAAGTACGCTCCGGGAAGTGAACGAAAAGCGCCTTGACCTTGGAACTCCTATGAAACAGCTAGCGTGGGGTGATTATGGGCAAAGAAAAAGAAATTAATAAAAATTGAATATGACTGGTAAGGTTATTATTTTTTCGGCACCGTCGGGTGCAGGTAAGACAACGTTGGTACAGTGGTTGTTGCAACAAAACCTGAACCTGCAATTCTCGGTTTCAGCCACCAGCCGCGCACGTCGGGGTGCCGAAGTGCATGGTAAGGATTACTATTTTCTGACACCTCTTGAATTCCGCATCAAGATTGTCGAAAACGCCTTTCTGGAATGGGAGGAAGTCTATGAGGACAAGTATTACGGTACGCTGAAAGACGAGGTTTCCAAAATGTTGGACGAAGGCAAGAACGTGCTCTTCGACGTCGATGTAAAAGGCGGCATCAACATCAAGAACTATTTTGGGGAAGAAGCCTTGTCGTTTTTTGTGCAACCACCCAGCATCGAAGTATTGGAAAAACGGTTGGTCGGTCGCGCCACCGACAGCCCGGATCTTATTCAGGAGCGGGTTTCAAAAGCCGCCTATGAACTCACTTTCGCACAACAGTTCGACGTGGTTGTCGTCAACGACGTGCTCGAAACGGCTAAACAGGAATGCCTGCAAAAAATTACCGCTTTTCTAAATAGCTGAAACCAATGCCCATCCGCACCGTACTTTTCGGCGGCTCCTTCAACCCGGTCCACGAGGGTCATCTGACCTTGGCCGACCATGTGCTGCAGCAAGGTTTGGCGGATGAAGTCTGGTTCGTGGTGAGTCCGCGGAATCCACTGAAGCCGACGGCGGACGCTTCGGATGCTTTGCAAAGGTTGGAAGGGGTTCGTCACGCATTGAAAAACCATCCGGGTTGCGTTGCCTCCGATATCGAATTCAGCCTGCCTATCCCCTCTTATTCCGTACAAACGCTTCGCAAGGCCGTTGCTGAATACCCTTCGCGTGAGTTTTTGCTTCTCATTGGCGGCGACAACCTCGACGTCTTCACGCAGTGGAAGGATTTCCATTATTTGCTGGACAATTTCGACATCCTGGTCTATCCGCGGTCGGGTGCCACCAATAAGGTTCCATCCGGCTGGAACCGAGTTCAGATGCTGAATGCGCCGATGATGGACATTTCGTCCACCGAAATCCGCAACGGTAGAAAATAGGGTTTATTCCACTCCCACCACCTCATACCCCGCATCCGCCACTGTCTTTTTCAACAGTTCGTCGCTGACTTCACCGGTTACATTTAAGGTTGCGGTTTTTTCGCCCAGGTTTACGTTTGCTTCTACGCCTTCGAGGCCGTTCAGTGCTTTTTCAACGCGACCTGAACAATGCATGCAAGACATGCCTTCAATATGCAATACTTTGGTTTTCATATCATTAACTATTATTGGTTGTGAAATTACTTGAATAGGTGCCTGCGAAAGTTTAAAGCTACGAAGTCGTAGGGCATTGGCAACCACCGTTACGGAGCTGAAACTCATCGCTGCGGCGGCTATCATCGGGCTTAGCGTCCAGCCGAACAAGGGAAAAAAGACGCCGGCTGCCAATGGAATGCCCAAGATGTTATAAAAGAATGCCCAGAACAGGTTTTGGCGAATATTGTTTATAACCGCCTTGCTTAAACGGATGGCCGAGATAACATCGTTCAAATCGTTGCGCATCAGTACGATGTCTGCCGATTCAATGGCGATATCCGAACCTGCACCGATGGCTAATCCCACGTCGGCGCGAGCCAATGCGGGTGCGTCGTTGATGCCGTCACCCACCATCATTACCGTCTTGCCTGCAGCCTGAAGGGAAGCAATCATTTTTTCCTTGTCAGCCGGAAGGACTTCGGCAAAAACTTGTGAAAGACCCAGTTCCTTCTGAAGCGTCTGAGCCGTTTCGAGGCGGTCACCGGTGAGCATCACCACTTCCAAGCCAAGCTTCAAAAGATCCTGCACTGCCTGATGGCTGCCGGGTTTCAAGACATCGGCAACGGCGATGGTGCCGAGAAAATGGGTTTCGTCCGCTACGAAAAGCAGGGTTTTGCCTTGTTGAGCCAAGCTCAGGGGAACATCGACGGTAAGGCCTTGTTCCTTTATGAAAGCCTCTTTTCCAACGAAATAGGTTTTATCCAGAACGCCACGAACGCCTTTTCCCGGAATGGCTTCAAAATGCTGAACATCGGGTAAGGTCAAATTGGCGGCTGCCGAAAGCAAAGCTTTGGCCAAGGGATGTTCGGAACGGCTTTCCAAAGCGGCGGCCACTTCCAGCAAAAAGGCAGAAGTAACGCCTTCCACAGGTAGTATATCTGTTACGACAGGCTTGCCCGTGGTTAGGGTCCCGGTTTTGTCTAGCACCACCGTCTGCACGTGCTGCGCAATTTCCAGCGCTTCCCCCGATTTGTAGAGCAATCCGCCCGAAGCGCCCGTGCCCGTGCCCACCATGATGGCGACCGGCGTGGCCAGTCCCAACGCGCAGGGACAGGAGATGACGAGTACGGAAATCCCGATGGACAGGGCAAATGAAAATGGGTAGCCCATCAACAGCCAAACCACAGCGGCCAAAACGGCCAACGCCATCACCACAGGCACAAAAATGCGGCTGATCTTGTCGGCCAAACGAGAGACAGGTGCTTTGGAGGTGGAGGCTTCTTCCACAAGACGAATCATTTGGGCCAAAGTCGTATCTGCTCCCACCCTGGTGGCTGAATAGACCAGCGAACCGGTTTGGTTGACGGACGCGGACAGAATGCGGTCGTTCACGGTTTTCTCAACAGGCATGCTTTCTCCCGTCAGGGCGGATTCATCCATGGAGGAGCGACCGCTCAACACAGTGCCGTCGACAGGAGCCAATTGACCCGGTTTCAGCACCACTTCGTCACCGACCCGGACCTCTTGCACGGGAATCAACATTTCAGAGCCGTTTCGCAGCACGGTGGCTGTTTTCGGTCCCAGATCCAGCAATTTACGGATAGCCTCGGTGGTTTTGCCCTTGGAGCGTGCTTCCAGAAATTTTCCCAGGGTCACCAACGTCAGTATCGTTGCGGCGGATTCAAAATACAGGTTATGGGCCAGTTCAAACACTTTGAGGGTATCGCCGTGACCGACAGCGGCATCCAGCTGAAACATCACCCAGAGGCCATAGACGAGTGCGGCCGTAGAGCCCGTCGCCACCAGCGCATCCATATTGGGTGCCCGATGCCAAAGTGATTTGAACCCGTGTTGGAAGAAGGCACGGTTCAGATATAGAATGGGTAAAGTCAACAGAAACTGCATCAGGACGAACGCCTGGATTCCGGCATAACCGTTCAGAAAGGCAGGAAAAGGCAAACCCGACATGTGCCCCATGGAAAGGTACATCAAAGGCAGTAAAAACACCACCGACCACCAGAAACGCAATCGCATCGAGGAGGTTTCCGTATCGGCTGAACGGGTTGTCGGTTTTTCTGCAACCGATTGGACAGCGGCTTCGTAGCCAGCCTTTTCAACCGATTGTTCAATCTGTTCAATGCCGGTTTTGGCCGTATCGTAGGTCACGACCATGCTGTTGGTGAGCAATTGGACGTGCACCTCCATGACGCCTTCCTGCTTGCCGACATTGCGTTCAATGGCACCGGCACAAGCGGCACAGGTCATGCCCGAAACATCAAACTTTTTAGTTTCCATTGCAAATAGTTGAAAAGCAAAATTAATCAATGACTGGAACAATCACAACTGTTTACTCAAAAATCGTACCTTTGCGACACTATTGCTTTTTTGGCAGTTTTCACACCCTATGAAATCATTGCTCAAATTTTTGAAAGACTGGTCATTGCCCTTGGCTATGCTCACTGGCATTGTCTTTTACCGCTTCTTCAACCACCTTTCCGTGGTGATTCCCTACCTCATTTTTGCCATGTTGCTGCTTACTTTTGCCAAGTTGACACCCCGAAAGGTACGTTTCAGCCCCTTGCACATTTGGCTGGTGCTCATTCAGCTGGTCGGATGTCTGGTGGTTTATTTTCTTCTTTACAAAACCGATACGGTCTGGGCTGAAAGCGCCCTCATCTGCGTACTGGCTCCCACCGCCACTTCTGCCGCTGTCGTAACGGGCATGTTGGGCGGAAGTGTGGCCTGCCTGACCACCTATACATTGATTGGCAACCTGATGATTGCCATTGCCGCCCCCATCATCTTTTCATTGGTCGGCCCTCAAAGCGATTTGGCATTTCTGGACTCCTTCCTCAAAATCCTGAGCAAAGTGGCCCCTTTATTGATAACACCCCTGCTGATCGCCTGGTTCATGCAACGGTTCACCCCCAAAGCGCATCAGGTCATACTGAAATGGAATCACATGGCCTTTTACATCTGGACCGTCGCACTAGCCATTGTCACCGGTAAGACCGTCAGCTTTCTGGTTGATCAGAAGAATCCCAATGTGGGCATGGAATTGCTTATTGCCGGAACATCGCTGATCATCTGCCTGCTGCAATTTTATGGTGGCAAGAAAATCGGCAGCATCTACAACAAACGCATCTCAGGAGGTCAAGCTCTGGGACAGAAAAATACCGTCCTAGCCATTTGGATGGCGCAGACTTTCCTCTCGCCGGTGGCATCCCTTGGACCTGCCGCGTATGTACTTTGGCAAAATGTATTCAACTCCTGGCAGTTGTATCGCAGGAGAAAGAACTTCTCAAAATAATTGATTAAGAATGGTGGTAGGGCTCACCCTTGATAATGGTCATGGCTCTGTAGAACTGTTCGACGATGAATACCCGTACCATTTGGTGTGAAAAGGTCATCTTGGACAGCGAGATGCGCTCCGGGCAGGCTTCGTACACCGAAGGGGCGAAACCATAGGCTCCGCCTACGACGAAAATCAGATTTCTAACCCCGGCATTCATCTTCTTTTGCAAATAGCCTGCAAAATGTTCGGATGGGTGTTGGGTTCCGTTTTCATCCAACAACACCATCACATCGCCGGGTTTGTTCCAGGTCAGAATGGATTCTGCCTCCTTCGCTTTTATCTGCTCCTCTGTCAGGCTTTTAGCGCCTTTCAGATCGGGAATGACTTCCAGTTGAAACGGCAAATAATGTTTCAGTCGCTTCTCGTATTCGGCTACTGCGGTCTGTATCCAAGCCTCGTTGGTCTTGCCAACCACCAGCAAAATCAGTTTCATATGTCTCGATGTGTTCTTTGGGCAACGAAGGTATGCACATTTCGGGCAAAATGTGTATTTTTGTTCGTCCAAAAAATAACCAACATCATGCGTGAAGACTTGATACCCTTTCTCCAACGCGCTTTTGCCGAAGACATCGGCGACGGCGACCACACTACCTTTTCCTGCATTCCGGTCGATGCCATGGGAAAATCTCGCCTCATCATCAAAGAAGCAGGCATCGTTGCCGGCGTCGAAGTGGCCAAGGAAGTGTTCCGTTATTTCGATCCTGAACTCAAAGTGACCGAATTCATTAAAGATGGAAGTGAAGTGATGCCTGGTGACATCGTGTTTGAAGTGGAAGGCCGCGTGCAATCGTTGTTGCAGACGGAACGCCTGATGCTCAATATCATGCAACGCATGAGTGGCATCGCCACGGTTACCCGCAAGTATGTCAAGGAGCTGGAAGGCACCGGCACCCGCGTGCTCGACACCCGCAAGACCACGCCAGGCATGCGTTTGCTCGAGAAAGAAGCCGTGAAACTGGGTGGCGGCGTGAACCATCGCATCGGCCTGTACGACATGATTTTACTGAAAGATAACCACGTAGATTTCGCCGGAGGCATCGAAAATGCCATCCATCGTGCACAGGATTACTTGAAAGCAAAAGGTAAGAACCTGAAAATTGAAATCGAAGTTCGTTCCATCGAAGAGCTTGACCGGGTGATGAACGTTGGCGGGGTTGATCGCATCATGCTGGACAATTTTGACCTGAGAACCACCCGCGAAGCGGTCAAACGCATTGACGGAAAATACGAAACCGAATCTTCGGGCGGCATCACTTTTTCGACACTGCGGCAATATGCCGAATGCGGGGTCGATTACATTTCTGTCGGAGCCCTTACTCATTCTGTCAAGAGTTTGGACATCAGTTTTAAAGCCGTATAAACACACAAAACCTTTTTTACCATGATGACTCTGGTTGCACTTATCTTCGTACTCGGCTATATTGCCATCGCTTTGGAGCATCCGCTTAAAATCAACAAGTCAGCCACGGCTCTCCTCATCGGAGTCCTAACCTGGACAGTCTATATATTGGCAACACCCGACAAGGGACATGTCAATACTCAGCTTGAGGAACATTTCGGCAACCTGTCACAAATCCTGTTCTTTTTGCTCGGAGCCATGACCATTGTTGAAATGGTCGATGCACACGACGGATTCCGCATCATCACCAATGTGATCCATTCGACAAAAAAGCAGAGTCTGATGTGGATCATCGGCATCATTTCGTTCTTACTTTCCTCCGTGCTTGACAACATGACCACCACCATCGTCATCGTTTCCCTGCTCCGCAAACTCATTCACGACCCGAAGGACCGTCTGCTGTTTGCAGGCATCGTGGTCATCGCAGCCAATGCAGGCGGTGCCTGGACACCCATCGGTGACGTCACGACTACCATGCTCTGGATTGGCAATCAGATATCAACCGGAAACATCATGGTGAAACTTTTCCTGCCCAGTGTCGCCTGTCTAGTTGTTCCTCTCATTTTCCTGTCATTCAAACTGAAAGGAAACGTGGAACGTCCTGCTGCCATCAAGGAGAAACACAAGGAAAGTCTTTCCACCACCGAACAAAACATCTTATTCTTCGTAGGTATCGGCGCATTGATTTTTGTTCCAGTCTTTAAAACATTCACCAGTTTGCCCCCGTATTTGGGCATGTTGTTCGGCGTTTCCGTCATTTGGATTCTCACTGAAATCATGCATAAGGGCAAACCAGCGGATATTAAAACACCGCTTTCCGTCAGCAGTGCTTTGCACCGCATCGATACCGCTACCATACTGTTCTTCTTAGGTATCTTGATCAGTATAGCCGCACTGGAAGCCACTAACATCCTGCCGAATCTGGCCATATGGATGGACAAGAACATCCACAGCCAGAGCGTCATCGCCATTTCCATCGGCTTGCTTTCAGCCGTCATTGACAATGTGCCGCTGGTTGCTGCCTGTCAAGGCATGTACCATTATCCGACCGATCATTTCTTCTGGGAATTCATAGCCTATACGGCCGGAACGGGTGGCAGCATCCTCATCATTGGTTCAGCCGCTGGCGTAGCCGCCATGGGTATGGAAAAAATCGATTTCATCTGGTACATGAAAAACATCAGTTTGCTGGCTGCTTTGGGATATTTCGCCGGATGCGCTGTCTATCTGCTTGAAATCTATCTGATCGGATAAGATGAACCCTCACCGCTCCTACCTGCAAATCCTTTCCGATTACGCATCCCTAAGCTGTGAGTCCTTGCGGAAAGAAATTGCCAAATCACTTAAGAAATCAGCCCTTAAAATCGTGGTGCTGGATGACGATCCCACCGGTATCCAAACCGTCCACGATTGTTTGTTACTGACCAATTGGAAAGCAGAAAACCTCGAGAAAGCCTTTAACGACGAGTCTCCCATATTCTACGTACTTACCAATACACGTTCCATGACGGCTGAAGTCGCTGAAAAAACAATGACGGACGCTGTTGAAGCCATCGTTGAATGCAACCGCAAGCAAGGCTTCAAACTCCTTTTCATCAGCCGCGGCGATTCCACCCTCCGCGGCCATTTTCCGCTGGAACCAGACACGATACGCCAAGTATTGGAACAGGATCAATTCCCCGTACTTGCTTCCACCTATTTCATTCCATCCTTTTTCGAAGCCGGTCGTTACACCATAGACGGGACCCAATACCTCAAAGAAAAGGACAAATTGATTCCCGTTTCGGAGACTGAATTTGCTGTCGATACCGTTTTTGGATACCACCATTCCAAACTCAGCGAGTATATCACGGAAAAAACGCTTGGTCGTGTGGATGACGGTCAAATCGGAAGAATCACCTTGGAAGAACTGCGTAGGAATTCTATGCAGGAAATCCTGACCAGTTTGAAAAGGCAATCGGGTAAACCTTGGATTATTGTTGATGCGCTGAGCTATGATGATTTATGGAAGTTCTCGACAGCTTTATTGAAATTAATGGCTGAAACCGATACCTACGCCCTTTTAAGGACTTCATCATCCCTACCAAAGGCTTTAAGTGGAATGACGGACAAGGAATTACTGAATCGAAAAGACTTGATATCCAAAAAAGGAAAAGGCCTTTTCATTGTCGGTTCTCACGTTAAAAAAAGCAGCAACCAGTTGGCTGAACTGCTGAAATCAAAAGCCACAAAAGGCATCGAGGTGGATGTCAAGCGCATTCTGGAATCACCCAACGATTTGGCAATAAGCATATTAAAAGAGATTAAAGCAACGAAACTAACGCCAGTCATTTATACGAGCAGGGAGGAACACCGTTTGAATCTCCTCGCCGCAGAGCAGCGAGGAATCTTCGATTCCGGCAAGGAAAAAGGGAATGCGCTAACCCCGCCGCAAGCAGCGGTGGCTGCGCGCCCGGAATTCAAAAATGCTTCGGAGCGACTTCTGACCGGCAAAAAGATTTCCGATTTTTTGGTCAGCATCGTTCGGGAATTGCCCTTTGAGCCTTCCTTTATCGTCGCCAAGGGAGGCACCACTTCCAACGACATTCTCTGCAGAGGCCTCAATATTGAAACGGCCACCATTGCGGGACAAATCCTCCCAAGGGTTCCCGTCGTAAAAACCACTGCCGACCACCGGTTTCCTAACATGCCTTACATCATTTTTCCGGGCAATGTAGGTGAAGGGAACGCCTTGGTCAAAATATTGGAGAATTTGGTCTGAAGCTACCTTTTCAGGAAATCATTGTGCAAATACTGCGTAAAGCCCTTGGCAAAACGAATTAAAGAGTCTTTCTTAGCCACATCCTTTATATAGAAAAACGTTTTTTGCCCCAATTCCATATTGTCGAAAAAACCAATCCCTGGCGATAGGAAACCCCACCCTGCATTTCGGTAATAAAATGCATACTGTCTGGGCGCAAAAATATTCTTGGCAAAAAACTATTTTTTAGGCTTCCAGCCCAATTGCTGAACCAGCGTCGGCGCCAAATCCGTCTGCATGCAAATATTGTTCACGTACTTGACAGAATCCACCACCCCACCGATCCATATCATGGGAATGCGGTAGTTAGCAGGTTCCTCCACAGTGGTTGGTCCCGGTTCCCTCGAAGTGTGGTCCGCCGTAATGATGACCAAGGTATTCTTCCAGTTCGGCCTGCTTTTAAGCCTGTCAATAAAGGCTCCAAGACTTTGGTCGGCATAGGAAACCGAATTCAGATACTTTTCACGGCCACCCTTTCCCGGAATCTTCTCATAATTTGGTATATCGAACGGTTCGTGACTGCTCAACGTGTAAATGATGCTGAAGTACGGTTTCGTTAATTTGTCCAGATTCTTAAACGCCCTTTCAAAGAGGTAGGCATCCGGAACGCCCCATTTCTGCATGGTGGAAACTCTTAAAGGGAATGAACCCCTGCTCACCATTTTTTGTATACCCGACTGCATGATCAGCATTTTCTGATTGTAGAAATCGGGGTCGCCTCCGTAAAAAAAAGACATATCGTAGTGGTGTTCTGCAAAGTTTGTAGGAAGCAGTTCCAGCTTTTTCATCTTGTCCGGATACAGCAGGACGGACGAAGCCTGTAGCAATGCCGGATAGGAAGCCAGCAAAGAGGAAACACCTTTGTCTGAACGATTTCCGGTGGAATAAAACGAAGAGAATACCAGTCCTTCCTTACAAAAACCGTTGATGCGCGGAGTTATTCCCTTTAAACCACCCAGCGGTTCTATCACCTTGTTCGAAAACGATTCCAGAATAACCAGGATCACGTTGATTGGCTGATGATCTTTGCTGTGAATGTATTTGGGAGCGGCAAATTGGCTAAGATCCTCAATGCCTGACAACTCCTTTTCAGCCGTCTTCTGGTCCATATATTTCACTGGATTGGAATTGGTTTTATTGTTCAGCAATGCATAGCTGAAGGACCAGAAAAAGTTGTAGGCAGCTTGGTTGGCGAATAATTTCTGACTGAAACAAACACTGCTGAAATTTAATGGGGAAGTATTCAAACTTCCTCGAATGGGCAACAAAAGCAGAGCGGTCAAAAACAACAAAACAGGTATTTTTTTCAAGGATTCAGGCTTTCGGCGACCGGAGAATAATGGGAAAAACCGCTTAAAAAACCTGTAACTCAGCCAAACCAGACCGATTTCACCAAAAACAACAATGCCCCATTGAATCAGATTGAGCGAAGCAGCCATTTCAGCCGGATTGCCCAGATACGGAATAATCTGACCATTCAGCCGACAGCCCCAAGCAGGGAACATACCGAAGTCGAGAATACCCATCATGGTGACGGGCAGCAACATGAACAAGGTGTAATAGCGTATGATCTTTTCAATGCGTTCCAAACGGAACAAGGGAGACAACGCCATTAATACACCAGGCAAAACGGTCAGATAGCCGGCAGCAGAAAGATCCATCCGCGCCCCCCAGAAAATGGCCCCGAACACATCCTTCCATCCAAGCGTCATCGTACTGCCGATGTTGGCAATCAGGAAAATGACCTTGAATGCCAGAAAATACAAGTACCAGAAGAGAAAATACTTTAAAAAATAGCGTATGGATCGTTTCATAATGGTTGCAAGTTACAAAAAAGTTCACCCTCTTGGAGCGAGTTCAATCAACTCCAGATTTTCGATGAGACCCTTATTTATTTCAAACCGGATCAAAGTACGAACCACGTGGAAACCGGAATTACCGGCTGCTCCCGGATTGATGTGCAACAACTCTCGTTTTTTGTCAAACAGCACTTTTGCGATGTGCGAATGCCCACAGATGAACAAGGTCGGTTTCAGCTCATTGAGCTCCTTCAAAATTTCAGGAGCATACCGCCCAGGATAACCGCCTATGTGGGTGATCAGGACTTTCTGCCCCTCACATTCAAAAAACAGGAACCGCGGGTAGGTCAGGCGTTCCACATGTCCGTCGATATTGCCGTGGACGGCCCGCAGGGGTTTGAACTTTGACAGCTCTCTGGCCACGAGCATGGAACCAATATCGCCTGCATGCCAGATTTCATCACAATCCTTAAAATGGATGAGGTACCGCTCATCCCAGTATGCGTGCGTATCCGATAGCAAACCGATTTTCATCTTCTGTTGTTTTTTGTATCTTTGAAGCAATAAAGAGGCAAATTTAAAAAGAGTTATCCTAATTGCAACCATGAAGCTGCTACTCATTTCCATCATTTATTTGTTCGGTCCTGTCGCCATCATCCTGTTGTTCAATTATGCCAGACCAATGCGCAAGCTGGGCACCATTCTGATGGCCTACGGTGTGGGCATACTCCTTTCGTTGCTGAACCTGACTCCTGCCTCTCCAGGCGATCAAGTCACCATTTCCTCCCTGCAGGAATGGATTATGAACATAGCTGTTCCTCTGGCCATTCCCCTTATGCTGCTGTCTTCCGACTTCAGCCTTTGGCAGAAGTCGCTAAAAAAAACCCTCAACGCGCTTATCGGGGGAATCGTGGCAGTTGTACTTGCGGTCGTCATTGCCTTCCTTCTCTTTGACAATCAAGGTGTTAAAGACCTTTGGAAAGCTGCCGGCATGATCATCGGCATGTTTACAGGCGGCACCATGAATTTTGTAGCCATCGGTCAAAGCCTGCATACCGACCCCACAACCTTCACGTTGTTTAGTACGTTTGAGATGCTGCTTTCCTTCTTCTTCCTGCTGTTCATCATCAGCGGCGGATATCGGATATTCCGCTGGATTCTGCCCTTCTCGGATGCCTCCATCACCAAAGATGCAGAGACGGATGAAGCCGAGTTCAACTTTGAAGATTACAAAGGCATGTTGAAACCTCGGATTTTCGGTAAAATGATGCTTGGATTACTCCTGTCTTTAGGTTTTGTCGTAATCGGAGCTGGTCTGTCATTGCTCGTTACCGGCAAACTCAACGAATTGGTCATCATTTTCACCATCACCGCACTCTCCATTGGTTTCTCCTTCATCAAAAGCATTCGAGAATTACCAAAGACATTCGAACTGGGCATGTTTTTCATCATCATGTTCAGCATGGTCATTGCCTCCCAATTTAATATTCAAAGCCTAAGCATAGCCAACCTGAGCATCATCGGCTTCATCGCCTTTGTCATCATCGTGGCCACCCTGCTCCACCTCCTCATTTCCCGCATTTTCAAGATTCCCGGCGATCTGTTTACTGTGGCTCATGTTGCCTTGCTGTATTCTCCACCCTTTGTCCCCCCAGTCGCAGGCGCGATGCACAACAAGAAAGTGCTCATCAGCGGCATCGTCATCGGGTTGGTCGGTTACGCCGTGGGCACCTATCTGGGTGTAGGCGTTGCTGAAATCCTTAAAACCGTTTCATCCTATTGATTATGGAAAAGACCCCCGAAAAAATAATGCCCTATGGCGAAGGCGAACGCAAACGCAATCAAGTGAAGAGCATGTTCGACACCATTGCCGACAAATACGATTTTCTGAACCATTTCATGTCCTTCCAGCAAGACAAACGCTGGCGGCGGAAAGCTATCCTCAGTCTTCAGGCGGATGCACCGAGAACCCTGCTCGACATTGCCACCGGCACCGGAGACTTTGCTTTAGAAGCCTGGAAGTGGCTGAAACCAGACCTCATCGTAGGTGCCGACCTATCCGAAGGCATGATGCGCGTAGCCGAGGAAAAAGTAAAGAAGGCAGGTATTGAAAATCACTTTCGTTTCGAATACCAAGACTGTACCGCTCTCACATTCAAGGACAACACCTTCGATGCCGTGACCATCGCCTTCGGTGTCCGCAACTTCGAAAACATTGCCCAGGGCATTTCAGAAATGTTCAGAGTGCTTAAACCGGGTGGAAAAATGGTCATTATTGAACTCTCCAGACCGGAGAAGTTTCCGATGAAGCAGTTCTTCAACCTGTATGCCATGACGATACTGCCGCTGGCCGGCAAACTATTCTCCAAGGACGATTTGGCGTATGAATACCTGCCCGCCTCCATCAAAGTCGTGCCACAGAGCACCGAAATGGTGGAAATTATTAAAAAACAAGGATTCGTAAAGGCTGAATTCCGTCACTTCACCTTTGGTGTATGCACCATGTATACCGGAATCAAGCCTTAAGCGATTCCACTCCGAAACTGAGCGGCAACAGGTCTTTGACGGATTCCAGAACGGCAATTTCGGATGCTCCATATAATAAAATGCGCAGTTTTTTTCCGTAGCGTTGTTCCGTTTCCAGCAACACCTGACGGCAGGAACCGCAGGGAGCGATGGGATCCTTTAAAAATCCGCCTGCATTCTGGGCGGCAACAGCCATGGTCGTGACAGGCACGTGGGGATAATTGGCATTGGCATAGAACATTGCCGTCCGTTCAGCACAAAGTCCCGAAGGATACGCTGCATTTTCCTGATTGTTACCGGTGATGATTTCACCGTTCTCCAATAAAAGTGCCGCTCCGACCAGAAAATTGGAATAGGGCGCATAGGCGTTCACACTGGCCGATTTTGCCTTTTCAATCAGTTTTTTTTCTATTTCAGGTAATTCTTCCAACGTGCAAAATACTATCTTTGCACAAATTTGTCGTTCCATCATGGCCTTTGCATTTCAAGCAAAGTTAAAAAAAAATACTGTATGCACCTTCGTAAACCGCTGATTCCTCTGCTTTGCCTGATCGCTTTCACCATAGTGGCTCAGAACCGGTTGAAACCCTACGTAGACTACATCACTAAATACAACGAAATTGCCACCCGTCAGCAAAAACTACACGGTGTTCCGGCCAGCATCACTTTGGCCCAAGGCATTTTAGAATCGGGGGCAGGCAACAGCGTAATGGCCAAACGTTCCAACAACCATTTCGGCATCAAATGCCACAACGATTGGGTCGGCGATACCATCATGTATTTTGACGACGGCATGAATTCTTGCTTTCGGAAATATGCGAAACCGGAAGAATCCTTCGACGACCATTCCCTGTTTTTAGTAAAAGGCAGACGCTATGCTCCCTTGTTTCTGCTCGATGTGACCGATTACAAAGCCTGGGCATACGGTTTAAAGAATGCCGGTTATGCCACCGATCCGACTTATGCCGACAAACTGATCCGCATCATCGAAACGTACGATCTGAACGATTACACACAAGGCAAGAAATCGGAAAAACGCATGGAAGCCGATAGGACCAAACAATCAGCTGCTGCAGAACGAATGGCTAAAAAGGCAGCGGAAAAAGCCAAAAAGGTTTCCGCCATTCAGGCGAAGAAAGACTCCATCCAAGCGGTACGTGATGCAGCCAGAATCACAAAAGCCAGCAACGACAGCATTTTACGCTCTGTGCGAAAAGCGGAACGGTCGGTCCGCAGACACATCCGCGACTCCATTGCAAGCACCTACAGCATTTTCAGCAACAAAGCACTCGAAAATGTGAAGGATTACCAGGTCCTCTCTGTGAAACCTGCCGCTCAGACCATCAACCCGCTTTCCTGCCATGAAATACAATATGTGGGCACCACGCCCTTCATCAAGGCACAATTCGGAGACAGTTTCGAAGGCATCGCCGACGAATTCGGACTGAGCGTCACCCGCATCCGTACCATCAACGAATTCCCCCGGAATTATGTATTGCAGACTGGCGAGCCCGTTTACTTGGATACCAAGACCACCTGGTGGGAAGGCGAGTATCCCCTGCACATCGCCAAACCAGGTGAAAGCATGCACTTCATCGCTCAGAAATATGCCCTGAAACTCGATGCCCTCTACAAGATGAACTACATGACACTTGGAGAAGCGGTTAGCCCAGGCACCAAAATCAAACTCCGCAATCCGGAACAATTGTCTCCGTTTATGAGAGCTATGAACGATGCGTTCAACAAAACAGATTCAACGACCGTACAACCACCCGTCATCAAATAATTTTTAGCACTATGGATATCTCTGGAAAAATCGTCAAAATTTTGCCCCTTCAAACCGGACAAGGTAAAACCGGCAACAGCTGGAAAAAACAAGAATACGTTATCGAATATGGTGACCAATATCCCAAACAAGTGTGTTTCAACCTCTGGGGCGACAAAGTGGATCAATTTGCCATCACCGAAGGCGAAGTCGTGACTGTTTATTTCGACGTGGAAAGCCGCGAGTTCAACGGAAAATATTATACCGACGTGAAAGCCTGGAAAGTGGAAAAAGGTGATGCCGCCACAGCTGCCGCTGCATCAGGTCCGAAAAGCGAATTCGGCATGCCTGCTCCCGATTTTCTGAGCGGAGACGATAAGGACGACCTTCCGTTTTGATACTTCAGATTTTTGGGTACTTTTGTCTTTACACAAGTTGGTAACCTAAAATCAAATTCATGAGCGCAACCCGCATTTTTGACTTACTGAGTCAGTACGTCGAAAAATACCCCTCACAGGACGTTGCCCTGGCCGGAAAAGTAAACAAGGAATGGGTTAAATATTCCATTCAAGAGTATGTTTCAAAAGCGGACACCATCAGTTATGCCTTGATGGCCAAAGGAGTAAAGATGGGCGACAAAGTCGGCATCGTAAGCTCCAACCGTCCAGAATGGAATTTCTTCGACATGGCCATCATGCAGATTGCCTGTGTTTGCGTCCCCATTTATCCGACCATCAGTGATACCGATTACCTGCACATCCTAAACCATGCGGAGATTGAATACCTTTTCGTGGATACCAAGGATTTGGTCAAGAAGCTGAAACCTATTATTGCCAAAGTACCGCATTTCAAGGAAATCATTTGCCTGGAAAAGGCCGAAAAAACTATTCTGCTGGACGATTTCTACCAATTGGGGGTTGCCAATCCGAATCCGGAAGAACTGCAGAGACGCAAGGATTATGTCTTGCCTACCGATCTAGCCACGATGATTTACACTTCTGGCACCACCGGTTTGCCCAAGGGTGTGATGCTTAGCCACAACAATTTGCTCAGCCAGATTTTCGCTCTCGAAACCATTCCTTCCCACTGGAATAAAACCGCACTCAGCTTTCTGCCCCTCTGCCATGCCTACGAACGCATTCTGGTCTATCTGTACCACCACTTGGGCATGTCCGTTTACTATGCGGAAAACCTCGGAACCATCGCCGAAAACATCAAGGAAGTGCATCCGACCATGATGTCTTGCGTTCCTCGCCTGCTGGAAAAGATTTACGACAAACTATACCTTTCTGGTAAAAAACTGGATGGTTTCAAAAAGACCTTGTATTACTGGGCTTTCGAATTGGCTAAAAATTACCGTATCAATCAAAATACACCCTTGTACCTGCTGAAACACAAGATTGCCGACAAACTGATTTACAGCAAATGGCGTGAAGCCATCGGCGGCAACTTCGACATCGTGGTCTCGGGCGGTGCTGCCATTCAGAAACAACAGGCAGCTTTCTTCAACGCCATCGGCATGCCAGTTTTCGAAGGCTACGGCCTAAGTGAAACCTCCCCTGTCATTGCTGTCAGTCAGCGTGGCAAAGGCCAGCGCATTTCAGGCACCGTCGGCCCTGCCCTTCCCGGTGTTGAAATCCGCATCGGAGACAAAAATGAAATCCAGTGCAAAGGTCCCAATGTCATGATGGGCTACTACCGCGACGCCGAACTCACGGCAGAAGTCATCGATCCAGACGGTTGGTTGCATACCGGCGATACCGGCAAGTTCGAAAACGGCAACCTGATCATTACCGGTCGCCTGAAAAACATCTTCAAAACCTCCTTCGGCAAATATGTAAACCCATTCCTCATCGAGGAACAATTCTGCAAATCACCCTTCATCGAAAATATGGTGGTTTTCGGGGAAAACGAAAAGTTTGCCGCAGCTTTGATTCTTCCGGACTTCCTATATTTGAAAGACTATTGCACACGCCACAACATTGCCTTCACGGACAATCAGTCGCTGATCAAAAGTACCGAAGTCCAAACCATCTTCAACAAGGAAGTCAAGAAGTACAATCCACAGTTTGCCCACCACGAACAAATCAAGAGCTTCGAACTGATCGCTGATGAATGGTCCATGGCAAATGGGCTTCTCACACCGACACTAAAAGTAAAACGGAACATGATTGCCGAACTCTATAAGGAACAGATTGCAAAACTTTTTGCTTAAGATTCGTCATGACTTATGGAGTAGCGTTTCAAGAAATTGAGGCGCTATTTTTTCAACTTTTCGAAAACGCAATTAAACCACCAGTAACGAAGGCAGAGATCGATGCACTTAAAAAGGAGATTGCTCAGATGAACCTGCCAAACCTATCATGGACATTACGACCATTGAGGATTGACATTATAACCAGTTGTTTTCTTCATCCTGTAGCGATATTCCAATATATTCATCTTAAGATAAATATTTGGACCCATGAAAAAACGAATACTGAGTTTTTATGACAAGCTGATAATGCTTTTGCTGGGCTTGTTTTCATTCTTGACTGCGTGCGATGACGTCACAAACAACCCAGTCATTTGTATGTACGGAGTACCTTCGTCACAATTTATAGTCAAAGGTGTTGTGACAGATAGTCTGACCAACACTCCGATTAAGAATATACAAGTAACCCTTTCTAAATCTATCGTTGTTGAAGGTGGAACCTACTACAGTGCAGATACAGCATTCACTGACGAAACCGGAAAATACTCTGTCGTTTTATATGGAAACGGTTTGCCTTTTTGGTCAATTCCTGCTGAAGTAAAAGTAGAAGACATTGATGGCGTGAACAATGGCGGCATTTTCCTTTCCGAATCAACAACCATTACAGTCAATCTGGAAGATTCCACAGAGAGCGTGTCCAAAACCCAAGATTTCAAATTAAAAAAGTAAAGAAAATGAAATTACCTTTTCTCGTTTTCATGGCTAGCTTGTTAATAATGACCTCCTGCGCAAAAGAAGAAAAATCAGATACTGTTTACAGTTGTTCAAATGGTAGCGGAACATTTAGTTCCACCAGTGGGACGACCCTTCAATTGACTAAGCAGGATTGGTATCTAACAAGAACTGAATATGGTGGTGGATTCATCAGTGTTAGTTTAACCGGTTCCACAAACGGTGACAGTCTCACCATTCTTACACGTGGCGATGGCTTACTTTATGATTATAAAATTCTATTGAATTCAAATAAGCAATTCAATCAAGAAGTGTCTATTTCCTTTTCAGCAAATTCGGTACCCTCCGGATCATTCAAGGAACCAACTTACATTCTGGTATACAGAGGTAATGACACGCTGAGGGTAAATTTGGAAAGCTGCCCGCTTAGCTACGAGTAGCAAAAAAAAGTCAACCGAACGTCTCCGTAATTCGGAAACGCTCGGTTTGGTCATTTAATTGACCTGTTCAGAACCACTTGGAGTTTGGTTTATTTAGACCTTAAAGATCAGGATGTCGCATCCACCGACGGTATTATTGAAATGCGATACCCTTGTTTCACAACGACTTCCAGCATCAATGCAGGATCCTCTTTCAAGTATTTTCTTAAATTATAAATCAAATTATGCAGGGAGTTTTCTTTGCTTTTCGAATCATCATTTCCACCCCAAAGCGACTGGACCAGAAAATCTTTGTCAACAATCTTGTTTTCGTTTTCACAAAGCAGCGCTAAAAGGCTCGATTCCTGATTTGATAACCGAAACTCTCCGCTATTGATACAAAGTCTCCGAAGTATTGGATCAAACGTATACTTTCCGACAGAAATCAATGTCTCTTTTTTATTCTCAGAACCTATCAAACCCTCGATTCGAAATGCTATTTCCCTAATCTTGTAGGGTTTTCTCACATAATCCATGCATCCGATCTGAAAACCACGCTTCAAGTCTTCTCCTTCTTGTCTGGCAGTCGCAAAAAGGATGGGAAGATCAGGATTTGATTTCCGAATCATTTCAGCTGTATCAAATCCATCCAGTTTGCCTGGCAACTCAACATCCATCAGTACCAAATCCACCATTTCCTTCTGAAATACTTCCAACGCTTCCTCTCCGGTCATTGCATGACAGACCTCAAAACCCAGATCTTCCAGACTCTCTACCACGACACTGGAAAGACTTTTATCGTCTTCAACAAACAACAGTTTTTTCATCATACAAGAAATTTAGCTCATCCGTGGAATATGAAGCGTGAATTCACTCCATTTTCCAAATTCACTTCTTACGTCAATACTACCAACATGCATTTCCATGATTTGTTTGACGTAACTCAAACCGATACCATAACCCGGCGATTTCTTATCCAAATTTGCTCGTTCAAACTTCTCAAAAATCCGCTTCAGATCCTTTTCATGAATTCCCTGGCCATTATCTCTTACGGAAATCCCAAACGAACCATTCTCCTCAAAAAGCCTGAAAATGATTTGCACATTTTCTCCTGAATACTTGATGGCATTATCGGTCAGGTTCGATAAACATTGGAACAGATGGTCTCTGTCCGCGTTTACCAACGGATTGACCAATTCATTTTCAACCCTAAATCCTACAGCCTTGGTTCCATCGATGTAATACCGTTCCTTCAACTCCTCAACCAAATCCGGAAGGTTGAAATCGGTCTTGTTCAGACGGAACATCCCCTCCTCCACCATGGACATGGTCAATATCATGTCAATTTTTGCAGTCATCCGCTGCAGCTCCACCATGGAAACATCCATATACCGCGTTCTACGCTCTACATTTTCAATCGCCTTTGTATTCAACAACGAATCAATGGCATGATACACCACTGAAACCGGCCGCTTCAACTCATGTGAGACCTGATTGTAAAAATCATTCTTGGACTGCGCCAGCTTTTTCTGACGCGCAAGTGTACGTTGAAGGATATATAGACAATAGATACAAAACAGGCAAAGAAGCAGTGACAAAACCAGCATTCCAGTCATTTGGGTGAAAATTGCCTTCAGGGGATTTAGCATGACCAATTGCAAAACCTTGTCCTGTCGAAAATTCAATGGTATGTTTTTAGATTGAAGGGCAAGCCAACGAGAATTTTTAAACAAAAAACCTGGCTTTGACCATTCCAGTATGGAATCTTTCTTCAAATCAACAATGCGCGTACAAAAATCCGCATGGATGTTTTCCCTTTCGAACAAATCACTCGCTAGACTGTCAATGGTTGTTAGCTTGAGGGGACAACTCTCAGACAGTATCATTTCAATACTAATATTCAGTAATGTGACCTTATTGGTTTTATCCACATCAGCCATAGCGTCGATATTGTAACATCCTGTAGTATCCAACTTTGACAAATCTCTACTACCAATTTCCACCCTTGGCTGAGCAATGGTACTAATCTTTCCTAGCCTTGAATTCAGATCCTTCGTATAGACATCCTGAGTGATGGTGCTTACCACTTTGTTCAAATACGTGTAGTTGACTTGGAATAACCGGAAAATCAAATATGCCTGCGATAAAAAAATCAGGATGACAAATCCAATGGACCATTGTGCCAACCTTTTATGCTTCATTTTCAAGTATCGATTATTGATTCAAATTCAATTAATGGCAAAAATACAAATAATCGATTATTAAATCCCCAAAACATTAACATAATCATGAGAATAATAGGAGAAAAAAATGAGACCCTGAAAAAAATGAATTAGGGAACTTCAAGTAAAGAGACCACAACCACAGTGAAAAGTTATTGAAGGGGTTCGGAATTGGTCTTGAGAAAAAAACCGACTTAAGCGGAAGTCTCATTTTAACTTGATTATCAACCTCTTATTATTCTACAAAATGAAATCGAAAGAATCAAAATCAAAATTTGAAAAGCTTAGCACGTACGAAATGTTAAAAATTTCAGGTGGTACTGACCTTACAAAAAGGATTATTGTAATCAACGGTGTGCCTTATACAATATGGTATTAAGTGACATTTTAAAGGTCTCACTCGATTCATGAGAAAGAAATGAGATTCGTTAACACTTTTAAAAATTACATATCAGGAGTGGTAGTAATCCTTTCCAGGTTCAAAGCAAAAGACTTTGTTCTGGAAAGGTTAAAAACTAATTTTCAAACAAATAATATACCATGAAAAAAACACTTGTAACCTTTTGCCTCTTCATAGGCAGCTGCCTATTCATACTGGGACAATCGCCCTCCTATTATATAAAATACGATTATGACGCAGCGGGCAACAGAATCACTCGAAAATGCCTATCAGTTACACTTCGATCTGCAACTGCACCAATAGACTCCTCAGAAGTCGAAGGAGGTTTGAATGAATTGAAAGTCACCATTTATCCGAACCCTACGAAAGGAGTTATCGTTGCTGGTCTTTCCACATTCAACCCAAAAGCATCCATTTCATACATTCTTTACACTGCTGACGGTAAAAAGATCCAACAATTGAATGCCGAAAGCGACCGAACTCCTATTGACCTTTCAAATTACACCCCAGGCATCTATCTACTTAAAGTTGTTGCCGACAAGAAAAACCTCGAATTCAAAATCATTAAACAATAAATTCAACGAATTATGAAAAAATTGATCGTATCAATCTTCATGGCAAGCAGTATTCTTACAGCAAATGCACAGACTCAATATATAGAAA
>Ga0209538_1000511_pt1 | contig 22523 bp, 21 predicted proteins | sample BarGraNGADG00211_2_FD_184492 | JGI IMG/M metagenome (GOLD analysis project Ga0209538, IMG submission 184492) | Arctic peat soil microbial communities from Barrow, Alaska - Barrow Graham LP Ref core NGADG0004-211 (SPAdes) (version 2) | ecosystem: Environmental > Terrestrial > Soil > Wetlands >... | reverse complement strand
CCGCCCTTTGCTGAAGCGCGCGAATCTTTCCGTATTCCTGCGCCTGCGCCAAAGGTAAAAAGCACAATAATAAAACCGCCATCATTAAGGATATGTAGATTTTTTTCATGTTCGTCTCCTTTTATTTTTGGGGTGAATAACCTAAAGGTCACAAGGTAATGATTCACCCCTGCAATTGCCATATCAACAGATCGTTTTTCCGTAGGGGCAAATAATGATTTGCCCCTACAATCTACAATCACGAATCTTTGATTGACTTTACAGCTACTTTTTTTATATGCTAGTAAATTAATGTAGGGGCGAATAATTATTCGGCCCCTACACAATTCCTGGAGAAGCAAGATGCAATACAACCCTTGCATGAAACATCAGCTTATACGTAACTCCGTGCGACATTTTGCGGAAACTGAACTTGAACCCATTGCTGCGGAAATCGACCGTAATGCCACCTTTCCGGGGGACATCATCGAAAAAATGAGGCCGCTGAATTATTTCGGCCTGCAAGTACCCAAAGAATACGGCGGCGCTGAACTGGATTCAATAAGCGCGGCTATCGTCGTGGAGGAAATTTCCCGCGTTTGTGCTGCTGTCGGCTTATGCGTAACCACGCATAATGGCGTTGCCATCTATCCTTTTCTTAAATATGCAACCAAGGAGCAGAAAGAAACCTATCTGCCGAAGCTGGCCAGCGGTGAAGTCATTGGAGCTTTCAGCCTGACTGAGGCCAACGCCGGTTCCGATGCCGGCAGTGTGGAGACAACCGCCGTTAAAAATGGCGGTAAGTACATCATAAACGGCACAAAAATATTTGTTACCAACGGCGGAGTTTGCGATCTGGCGTTGATTTTCGCCCTGACCGGTTCCGGTCAAAAGCACCCACAGAGCAGCGTTTTTATTGTGGAGAGTAATTACCCAGGCTTTTTGCGTGGTGAATTGGAAGATCTTTGCGGCATGCGCGCCAATCCGGTTTCATCACTTTTTTTTGAAGATTGCCCTGTGCCCGAAGATAACTTGCTGGGAAAAATCGGCGAAGGAATGAAAATAGGCCTCACTACGCTGGATAACGGAAGGCTAGGTGTCGCGGCACAAGCGCTGGGCATTGCGCAAGGCGCCCTGGAAGCGGCCATCAAATATGCCAAAGAAAGACAGCAATTTAAAAAACCCATCGCGTCTCTACAGACTATCCAGAATTACATTGCCGATATGGCCACTGAACAAACTGCCGCCAGGCTGCTTCTTTACCACGCCTGCTCTCTGAAGGATCAGGGAGCCCCTTTCGGCTGCGAGGCGTCAATGGCCAAACTTTATTGCAGCAACGTTGCTGCTAAAATAACATCTCTTGCCGTGCAGATTCACGGTGGTTATGGTTACAGCAAGGAGTACAATGTGGAAAGGTATTTCCGTGATGCCAAGGTTACGGAAATTTATGAAGGAACCAGCGAAATCCAGCGCATGGTCATTGCGCGTGCAGTGCTATCTCAATTGACCCTGTAGAAAACTGATGCTCAATATTATTGTCTGCATAAAACAAGTGCCTATGGTAACCGAATTGCCCTGGGATGAAAAAACCGGAACACTCAGGCGTGATCTGGCCGCCTGCATGATGAATCCGGCCTGCAAGCATGCCCTGGAAGCAGCTCTGCAAATCAAAGAGAAATTCGGCGCAAATGTTGCGGCTTTAACCATGGGACCGCCTGTCGCCGAAGAAGTCCTGCGCGAAGCTGTGGCATTGGGAGCCAATCGTGGCATTCTAATTTCCGATAAGTGTTTAGCCGGTTCCGACACTTACGCCACTTCCTTAATCCTGGCTGCCGCAATTAAAAAAGAGTGTCCGCGTTGTGATCTTATTCTTTGCGGCGCCTATACGTCAGACAGTGAAACCGCTCAGGTCGGGCCACAGCTGGCGGAAGAACTTAATTTGCCCGCAGCAGCTTACGTGGAAAATATTGAAATTAAAGGCCGGGCTTTACGTGTCCGCAGGCTTGTTGATAATTTCCGCGAAACTCTGGAAATGGAATTTCCGGCACTGGTGACAGTGTCCATGGAAAAATACTTGCCGCGTTATACGACACTTGCCGGATTGGAAAATGCATTTGTCGAGGGCAACATCTCCACCTATGATGCCGACGCCTTGGGGATAAGCGATAAAGCAATCGAACGGCAATGTTCCCGCACCCGCGTGCGCAAGGTATATTTGCGCAAAGCCCAGAAAGAAAATGTCGTTTTAACGGGAACAGCAGCGACGGTCGTAAGCGAATTTCTCGATAAATATGAAAATAAAATCAGCGCCGCGATTGGCAAAACGATTGAGGAAAACGAGCCGGGGGACCATGAATAGACAGAAAAGCATTTGGATATTCGGCGATTACCGCAATTACTATCAGAATCGCGTGACGCTGCAATTGATTTCCAAAGCGGTTGACCTGGCACGCATAATTCAGGCGGAAGTATGCGCGGTTGTTTTTGGACATGAAGTTGAAGAATGGATTATGGAATATACCGCGCACGGTGCGGACAGGATTCTGGCAATCGATCACCCATCGCTCACAAGCTACAGCACGGAAAACTACCTGGCGCTCATTGAAAAGCTCGCCCGGGAAAGAGATCCGGAAATCATTTTGATCGGCGCTACTGATTTTGGCCGGGAATTTGCTCCAAGTCTGGCCAAACGTCTCAAAACAGGCCTATCGGCGGATTGCGTGGGGCTCGATATTACAGATGAAGGCTTATTGCTGCAAATCGCGCCCTCTTTTGGCGGAAATATGCTGGCGGAGATTGTGACGGAAAAATATCGTCCGCAAATGGCCACAGTGCGCCCTGGCACCTTTAAGGAAATACCGCACAATTATGAAAGAAAAGCCATCGTGGAGCGGCTGCCGCTTATGGATAAACTGCCCCAGCCTCGCATCCGGCTCATTGAATATGAAAGGGCTGTCGCCAGAGAACATACGATAGAAAATGCAACAGTGATTGTTTGTGGTGGCCGGGGCTTAAACAATAAAAATAATTTTAAGAAGCTTGACGAACTGGCAAAACTTCTGGGGGGCGATGTCGGCGCAACGAGACCCGTTGTTTATGCCGGCTGGGCGGATCACAATGCACTGGTCGGCCAGGCAGGCAAACATATCAAACCCAAAATTCTTTTTTCCTTCGGCATCAGTGGAGCGATTCAACACACGGCCGGGCTGGGTGAAGCTCAGTTCATCATCGCAGTCAACAAAAATCCACAGGCAACCATGATGAAAATGGCGGACGTTGCCATAGTGGCTGATGCCAGCGACCTGCTCAACACACTGATTAAAGAATTAAAAAAGCGAATCAGAGACTAAAAAGTATAGTCCGCGCAAGTCCAAATAAAACAGTATTTTGCTGTTCTTTATTTAGTATATAATTGCATGGATTATAAGGAGATAGCCATGATAAATTTACCGTTAATGCTTAATTACGACACAGTCTCTACGCCGGAATGACGACTTTTTACGAGAACATCAAAAAGGACTTGCAATGGGGTATTATTTCCATTATAAAGTCTGGCGAAAGCGAAAGAGATTTAGCATATACTGCATATAATGCATTAGCCATTGATTGCATCAGCGCACCAACACCATTTTTTGGGTTCCTTCTCATTTCAAGTGGGCAAGGCAACGTTGTTTTGCAGACAGACGTCTGTCTGCGGAAAGCCACGAAGAAAGTTGTGCCTCCTGTGAGTTGCTGCGGCTTTTGATCTTTTCAGCCATCGACCATTCCCCTGCAAGGTGGCAGGGGAAAAGCGGAAGGGGTTCATTATGGCAAAGACATTGGGAGACATCACAAGTGAACTGACGGAAAAGGTTCTTGCGCCCGCAAAGATCGAGGCGGAGAATCTCCTCGGCGAGGCCCGCGCGGAAGCTGGCCGGATCAAGGCGGCCGCGGAAGCGGAAGCGGAGCGGGTCCGGGAGGCGGCAAAGCGGGAAGCCGACAACCTCCGGAAGCAGATGAATGTTGATCTCAATATGGCGGCTCGCAACTTCCTCATCATGGTTGAGGAACGTTTGGAGAAGGTCGTCGTCGATCCCGTGATCGAGGAGAACTTGAAGCCGCTCCTTGGCGACCGCGAATTCCTGGCGAAGATGATCGAGGAGCTCCTGTCCGGCTTCAACCGGCAGGGCGGCCACGAACATCGCATCGAGATCCTCCTCCCCGAAACGAAACGGGCCGAACTCGAAACCTGGTTCCTGCAGAAATTCCGCGGAAAAGTCTCCCAACCGCTCGACATCCGTTTTACCGATAAGATCTCCTTCGGTTTCAAGATCGGCGTCGCCGGTGCGGGAAACCACATCAACTTCAGCGACGGCCTGGTCCAGGTCTTTTCCGAATTCTGTTCCCCCCGTTTCCGGAAGCACTTCTTCTCCCGGAAGGAGTCGTAACGGACGATGGGGGCATACTACTTCCTTACATGTCTGCTGCCGCCCCTGCCATCCACGCTGGGCGAAAAGCTGTCACTGCCTTTTTCCGAACTCTCCCGCATGGTCCGGCGCCACATTCAACCCGCTGACGATGCCCTCCTCAAGGGCCACCTGTCCGTGATCGATGCGGCCAACTTCGAAAACCTTGAACAGGGGAGGGACCTTTTCCTGGAAGGCGGAGCCCTGAGCCGGGAAGACCTGGAGGCGAGGCGGAACCTTCCGGAGTTTATCCGGGAATTCCTGGAGGAGAAGGAACGGGGAATCCGGCGTGCCCATCTCCACGATCGGCTCTGGGAACTCTGTTACGGGGCGATCCTGGCGCTGGCCGGAAGCGAGGGCTGCCGCTATCTGCTGGATTATATCCCCTGGGAGATCGAGCTTCGCAACCGTCTAACGGCCCTGCGTCTCCGGGAAAACGGGGGGAATGCCGAAGAACATGCCGTCCTGCCCGGGATCCGGAGCTTCGATTTCACAGACCTGCTCTCCCAGATCGAGGGGCAGAAAAACCCCCTTGCCGCGGAACGCTATCTCGACGGCGAGCGTCTGAAACAGATCTATCATTGTCAGGGAAACGATCCCTTTTCTCTGGACGCCCTGCTGGCGTTTGTTTCCCGCGCCATGATCTATGGCCGATGGGAGAGGCTGCAGGAACCCTATGACATGAATAACTTTTTATACAGCGGAGGTTGAACGTGGGTGGTCATTCCAAGGGTCGCATTATCGCGGTGAACGGTCCCCTGGCGACCTGCGAGGTGGAGCAGGATCAGGAGGTTCTCCAGAACGAGGTGGCGTATGTAAACTGCCAGGGGGCGCCCCTCAAGGCCGAGGTGATCCGGATCCGGGATCGGCAGATCGACATGCAGGTCTTCGAGAGTACAACCGGCATGGTGGTGGGAGACGAGGTGAATTTCTCCGGCGAGCTGCTTTCGGCAACCCTCGGCCCCGGGATCTTGGGCATGATCTATGACGGCCTCCAGAATCCGCTGACGCAGTTGGAGAACGCCCAGAACTTCTTCCTCAAGCGCGGTCAGTATCTGAAGTCCCTGGACGAGGAGAGACAGTGGGACTTTACGCCCTGCGTCGAAAAGGGGGCCGTCGTCAAGGCGGGCCAGTACCTGGGGAGCGTCCCCGAGGGGCTTTTCCGGCATCACATCATGGTTCCCCTGAGGCTGCACGGGATCTGGGAGATTACGGACATCCGGCCCCGGGGCCTCTATCGTGTCAGCGAAACCATCGCGATCCTTACGAATACGGCGGAGCAGGGTCAGGAGGTGACGGTCACGATGAAGCAGGAGTGGCCGGTGAAGATGCCCGTGCGAACCTATGAGGAGAGGCTTCTTCCGAACCGGCAGATGCTCACCCAGTGCCGTCTCATCGACATCTTCTTCCCCCTGGCCGAGGGCGGGACGGCTTGCATCCCCGGTCCCTTCGGCGCCGGCAAAACGGTCCTTCAGCAGATCATCTCCCGTTACGCCGAGGCGGACGTGGTGATCATCGTGGCCTGCGGCGAGCGGGCGGGCGAAGTCGTGGAGACCATCCGGGAGTTTCCGGAGTTGGAAGACCCGAAGACGGGGGAATCCCTCATGAACCGGACGGTCATCATCTGCAACACCTCCTCCATGCCCGTGGCGGCCCGCGAGGCGTCCATCTATACGGGGCTCACGATCGGCGAGTATTACCGCCAACAGGGACTCAAGGTACTCCTGCTCGCCGACAGCACCTCCCGCTGGGCCCAGGCGCTCCGGGAGTCTTCGGCGCGTCTCGAGGAGATCCCCGGCGAGGAGGCCTTCCCTGCCTACCTGGAGAGCCGCATCGCCGCGGTGTACGAACGGGCGGGACTGGTCCGGCTTCATGACGGGAATACGGGATCGCTGACCATCATCGGCAATGTCTCCCCCGCCGGCGGAAATTTTGAAGAGCCCGTGACCCAGAACACGCTGAAGGTCGTGGGCGCCTTCTACGGCCTCTCCCGCTCCCGTTCCGACCAGCGGCGCTACCCGGCCATTGATCCGCTCATCTCCTGGAGCCTCTACCTCCGGCAGATGAAGGAGTCCCTGGAGGAACGCCGTGAGGGATGGGTGGCGCTGGTCGAGGAGGTCCACCGGCTCCTCTACGCGGGCAGCGAGGTCCACCAGATGATGCTCGTCGTCGGCGAGGAGGGGATCAGCGTGAACGACCTTGTCACCTATCTGAAATCGGAGATCGTCGATGCCGTCTGTCTGCAGCAGGATTCCTTCGACGTCGTCGACCGCGCCACCTCCCGGGAGCGCCAGATTGCGGACTTCCTGCTCCTGATGGATGTGGTCCGCCATCCCTTCGCCTTCAACACCAAGGAGGAGGCCCGCAGGAACATGACGGCGCTCCACAACAGTTTCTTTCAGATGAAATATTGTCCCTATCAGGGCGAGGCCTATCAGAAGTACCGGGGCGATATCGAGTCCGTCTTGGCGGGGAAAGGAGTGATTTGCTCATGATCGTAGAACACTCGCACATCATCAGAATCCAGGGCGACATCATCACCGTGCCGGCGACCGGGATCACCTACGGGGAGCTGGCGGCGGTGAAGAGCCGTCACGGGGTTTCAATGGCCCAGGTCATTCGTCTCAAGGGTCACGATGTTTTTCTCCAGGTCTTCGCCGGTTCGCGGGGGGTCTCGACGGGCGACCAGGTGCGGTTCCTGGGTCATCCCATGCGGGTGGCCTTCGGAGACGCCCTCCTGGGCCGGATCTTCAACGGCTCCGGAGAACCGATCGACAACGGTCCCGAGCTGACGTCCCTGCCCCGGATCGACATCGGAGGGCCGTCGGTCAACCCAGTCCGGCGGATCATCCCCCGCGGTTTCATCGAGACCCGCGTCCCGATGGTCGATGTCTTCAATCCCCTGGTCGAGAGCCAGAAACTGCCCATCTTCGCCGCCGCCGGCGAGCCCTACAACGAGCTCCTGGCCCGCATCGGCATGCACGCGGACGCGGACGTGGTCATCCTGGGGGGCATCGGGCTCAAGTACGACGAATACCTTAAGTTCAGGCACTCCTTTGAGGAGGCGGGGGTGATCTCCCGTTCGATCATGTTCGTCCACACGGCATCCGATCCGGTGGTCGAGCGCCTGCTCGTTCCCGACATGGCGCTGGCCGTGGCCGAGCAGTTCGGCGTCCGGGGGAAGAGGGTCCTCGTCCTCCTGACCGACATGACGGCCTTCGCCGACGCCCTGAAGGAAATCGCCATCTCGATGGATCAGGTCCCCTCCAACTTAGGCTATCCGGGATCGCTCTACAGCGACCTGGCGGCGCGCTACGAGAAGGCCGTGGATTTCGAGGGGGCGGGGAGCATCACCATCCTCGCCGTCACCAGTATGCCGGGAGACGACGTTACGCATCCGGTGCCCGATAACACGGGCTACATCACCGAAGGGCAGTTCTATCTCCGCAAGGGGGTCATCGAACCCTTCGGCTCCCTCTCACGGCTCAAGCAGCTCATCATCGGCAAGGTGACCCGTTCCGACCACGGCCACATCATGAATAGCATGATCCGCCTCTTTGCCAAAAGCCGCGAGGTGGAGCAGAAGCTGGCGATGGGCTTCGACAAGACGGAGGACGATGACCGCTACCTCCGCTACGGAAAGCTCTTCTACGACCGGTTCATGGACCTCAAGGTGGACATGGGACTGAACGACGCCCTCGACCTCGGCTGGGCGACGCTCGCGGAATGCTTCCGGCCGGATGAAGTGGGGATTAAACAGGAATTCATCGACAAACATTGGCCCAAGGACAAGATGGGAGTGCGCTGCGTTTATGGCGGAACGAATCAAGCTCAATAAGGTCTCCCTCCGGGAGCAGAAGCAGAAGCTCGCGCTCTATCAGCGCTTCCTTCCGGCGTTGGAGGCGCGCAAGCAGCAGTTTCTCATGCAACTCGGCCTCGTCCGGAAGGACATCCGGCGGCAGGAGGAGGCCCTCGCGGCGCTGCTTGCGGCGACCGCCCAGTGGTCCGCCCTGTTTTGGGACCTGGAGTCGCTGATGCGGTATTTCCTCAAGATCGAGGAGGTCCGGTTCTCCCTGCGCAACGTGGCGGGGCTCAAGATCCCCCGTTTTGAGAAGGTGGTCTTCGCGGATCCGTCCTACAGCGTCTTTGCCACGGCGTACAGCTTCGAGACGGTCCTCGTCCGGATGCGCGAGACGATCGCGCTCCGCGAGGAGATCCGGATCCTGAAAGAACAGGAGAGGATCCTCTCCGACGGCTTCCGCAAGACGAGCCAGCGGATCAACCTCTACGAGCAACGGCTGATCCCTGACTGTCGGAAGGCCCTGCGGAAGATCGCCGTCTATCTCCAGGACCAGCAGGCCGCCGCCGTGGGTGTGGCCAAGGTGGCCAAACGACTGGCGGAGGGGAACTGAGCATGGTGCAACATAACGGAAAAAGCCAGTCCCGCACGGGACTGGATCGAAGGAGGTCTTGACCTTGGCAATTGCGAAAATGACACGGGTTTTCATGGTCGGCGCTTCCGTCCACAAGGAAGAGACGCTGCGTTTTCTCCAGCGCGCCGGGGTGGTGCATCTGGAGCCCGTCGTTCCCCTTGCCGGAGATGCCGAGAGGGAGACCTCAGTCGTCCTCCTGCGTCTCCGACGGATCGGGCAGATCGAGCAGGCGGTCAGCCGTTACAGCGGTCACGATAAGCGGATTGCCGTCGATTGCCCCGATGCATTACTAGTCGCCTATGCCGAGGAGTCCCTGACCGCCCTCCAGGAGATGCGAAACCGGAGACAGGCCCTGGGGCGAATGGCAGATGATCTTGCCCCCTGGGGGGATTTCGACCTCGATGAAATCCGGCGTCTCGAGGAAACCGGGGTGCATGTCCGCCGCTGGCGGATGGAACGGAAGAAGATCGCTGACCTGAGCGTGCCCGAGGGGGCTTTTGTCGAGATCGTGACGGAGAAACAGGGGCTTCTCTTCTACACGATCTCGCTCGCCGAACCCGTCGAGATCCCTGGCGCCTCGCCCCTGCCCTGGCCGGAAATGCGTCTGCGGGATTGCCACAGGGAGATCGAGCGGCTGAACGAGGAAGAAAAAACCATGGTCGGACGCCTCGCCGGCATCGCGCTCCGGGCCAATGTCCTGAAGGCGCAAGTGACAGCTGCCCTCAACGAAGCTTCTTACCTGATGCAAATGGGAACGCTTTATGCCGAGGATTATCTCTTCGGTCTTCAGGGGTGGATTCCCGCCGATCTCACCGTGGAATTTCTGAGGCAGGCCGAGACGGAGCGCTTGCCGCTCCACGTCGAGGTGCGGGATGCCCTGCCGGAGGAGGAGCCGCCGGTGCTCCTCAAAAACAACTGGTTCATCCGGCGGATCGAACCCCTGTTGAAACTCTACGGCAACCCCAAGTACCGCAATCTGGATCCCTCTTATTACTTTGCCCCCTTCATGGTCCTGTTCTTCGGCGTCTGTCTGAGCGATGCGGGATACGGCGTGGTTTTCTACCTGGTGGCCCACGCCATCGGCCGCAAGTGGGGCGAAAAGGTGGAGGGGCTGCCGCTGGTCATCAAGCTCTGCAAGGCCTTTGCCGTATCCGCCGTGATCGTCGGCATCGCAACCGGGTCCGTCTTCGGCTACAACTTCGAAGACCGCCGCTGGATCCTCCTCGATGTGTCCGTGGGCGTCGGCACCCCCATGCTCTACTTCTACCTGGCTCTCGGTTTAGGGGTGGTCCATCTGAGCCTCTCCTATCTCCTGGGGATGATGCAGGACGCCTATCTCCATCCCCGGATGCAGAAACTGGGCCTGCTGTTCGTCCTTTGGGGCGGCGTCTTGCTCGTTGCCCGGAACATCTGGTTTGCCTCCCCCGCCGTCTTGCTCCACGCGCCTTTCTTTTACATCGGGTGGGGCAGCCTGGGATTGGGTGTCCTCCTGACCCTGCTTTTTGCCAGCGACCACCGGAACTGGGCGGTGCGGCTCGGTTTGGGCCTGTGGAATGTCTATGGCCTTACGGGCCTCATCGGCGATCTCCTCTCCTATGCCCGTCTCTTCGGTCTGGGGATCGGAACCGCCGCCATTGCTGCGGTTATGAACCAGTTGGCTCTGATGGTTCTGAATGCCGCCGGCCCCATAGCAGGCATCCCCCTGGCGATCATCATCATGATTTTGGGGCACACGTTCAACCTCGCGCTTTCCATTCTGGGAAGCACCATCCATTCCGCCCGCCTCCATTTTGTGGAAGCCTTTAAAAGCTGCTTCGAAGGGGGAGGGGTTGAATACAAACCATTCAAAATCGAAAGGGGTAAGTTATGAACAAGAAGGGAAAATTGGTTATGGGAGTTTTGGCGGCGGTCCTTGTGCTGGTGGGATTTGTCTCCCCGGCCTTCGCCCAGACAGCGGCGACACCGGAAAACTGGGCGCCGCTCATTGCCAAAATTATGATGGGACTGAGCCTGTCTCTGGGATTGTCGGGTTCTGCAGTCGGCCTGTCCATTTCGTTTTCGGCGCTTCTGGGCGGGGGAACGGAAAACTTTTATAAGAACATTGCCGTGGCCATGATGCCGTCATCACAGGGTATATACTCCATTGTGGTTTTCTTCTCCAACATGGACCAGTTCAACACCGATCCTTATACTGTCGCCGGCAGGGCGGGGATCTTTGGTATAACCATGTTCCTGAGCGCCTGGTACCAGGGAATCGTCAACGCAGCCGGTATCCGGAGCATCCAGGAGGGAAAAAACACACTCGCCAACGCCCTGATCTCCGGCGCCATGCCCGAGACCTACGCGGTCTTCGCCCTGGTTATGACCTTCATCATGAAGTAGGATTCGCGTCGCACCTTCGAATAGGTTCGACGAGGCGCATCCCATGAACCTGTCGGATATCCGGTTCCCCAGGCAGTTGGAAGCCGATGAAACGGTTGAGACCATCCACAAGACGTTGATGGCCCGTACCGTAAAACTCTGGTCTGGAGTTGATCTCGATGTCGCAAGGATCACGATGAATAACCCGCTGAAAAAAGTGCTCCAGAAGGCCAGGCTCATGGGGCCGATTCGCTGCGGATTAGAAGCCGTTTTTGCCAGGCTGGCAAGCGAAAGAACGCCTTCTGTTAATGCGATCATCCTGCTGATCGTATATTTCATTATAGATTCATACTACTACAAGAAGGAGATTGATATTTTCGGCTTATGTTCGAAGGAAATATTCCTTGAACATCACCTCGAAAGCGGATATAGCTTGAATATCGAAAATGAATAATTATTTGAGGAGTTGATAATAATGGTTGCAACGCTACGCAAGTCTTTGAAAACAATAGAGGATTATAAGTCGATAAGTCCTCATTACACAGACCTTTTGGATATATTGGGAGAAATTTTAATCCTGCGGGAAGAATATCGTAACAACATGAAAAGCTCCATTTTCACTGTGGATGAAAATTTAATCAGCCAAAAAATGGAAGGGGGACTCCCTCTGATCGATTTTGCGGGCAATAAATATGATTTACTCCGTCCAAAAGAATATTTTTATTCCTTAATTTCTATCGCGGAAAAAAGAATGCCCGAAGAGTCGAAAAATATTCTCGAAATTATTAATGACAAACAATTCGACTGGGAAAAAATGGTTCGTTCTTCGTTTGACCCTACTGAAGACGAGCCTATAGTGGAAAACTTGAAACCAGGCAGTGAGGAGGAAGATCAACTTGATTTAATTGATCTCTTTATCGAAGAAAGCTTAAGGCCGGAATTGGAAAGCGTTGCCGAGAAATACGGACAAGTCGTCGATAAATCACACTGGACGGAAGGATACTGTCCTATTTGCGGTAAAGAACCAAAAATTGGGGAAATTAGAAACGGAGAAGAAGGAGAGCGGTATCTTTTTTGTCATCAATGCGGATTTAAGTGGTATTTCCGCCGGATTAAATGCCCGTTCTGCGGCAACGAAGAACAGCATTCGCTGGCATATTTTGCGGTAGAGGGTGAAGAGCGCTATCGGGTGGACGTGTGTAATAAATGCCGGCGTTATATAAAAATGGTGGATTTGCCTAATGCCAGTGAAGAAGTTGATCTTGATGTCGAGGATATTGCCACCTTGCACCTGGATATGATTGCCTATGATGAAGGCTACAATTAAAATAATCCTCAAAGATCAAAAATTACTTTAATCATAATCGACTACCTTTAAAATGCTCAATACAAGGTGGCGATTGTGAGTTCACTTGAATAGATAATTGAAAATGTGTATTCGTTGTCATTATCAGCACAAAATGGCATCGCTTAATAACATAGACGATAAAAACTCTTGCGCTTGACATAAGAAAGTAACGTGATGCTTTTATTTACAATTCTCAGGTGTATCACCAATGGCGACTATCTTTCGCCTACTGCCGCTTTAACAAATCCAATCAACAAAAGTCTGCATGCAAGATTAATAATAGCGCTGCTTTATCAATTGTTGGTATATATTGATCCAGAAGACAAAATATTTCTGGAATTTCCGGTAATGAAGGAGGTTAATTGATGTCTTGGGATGCTGTTATCAATATTTTTCAGGGAGTAAATACATTAATAGACGGATTTTCTCATAACCCGAAAGTGGCTATCGTCAGAATAGTGCTTATCCTCTTGGGATTCCTGTTAATTTATCTTGGTAAAAAAGAAATCCTGGAACCATTGCTGATGATCCCTATGGGATTAGGGATGGCCGCGATAAATGCGTCGATAATGTATTTTGATCCATTGGGTTTACACGGTGGAATGGGAACGTTTTTTGTCGAATCGCAGGCGGGAGCGACAATTGATGCTATAAAGAACGCGGCGGATATTATTACTATCCTGCAGATAGATTGGCTGCAGCCAATTTATACATTTACTTTCAGCAATGGTCTTATTGCCTGCCTTATTTTCATGGGTATCGGATCACTTCTTGATGTCGGCTATGTTATGGTGAGACCTTACCAGAGCATGATTTTGGCTGTGTTTGCGGAGTTGGGATCAATTGTAACTCTGCCTATTGCTCAGTATTTTGGCTACACCGCAAAACAAGCGGCTGCCATTGCCATAGTCGGCGGCGCGGACGGTCCGATGGTTTTATTTACATCGCTCAGACTGGCACCGGAACTTTTTGTTCCTATCGCAATTATCGCCTACCTTTACTTAGGTTTTGCTTACGGCGGTTATCCTTACCTGGTAAGATTTATGGTGCCTAAAAAGCTGATGGCAATTAAACCGCCGCCGCAAAAAAAGAAAAGAGATATCACCTCCGGTGAAAAAATGGTTTTTGCTGTTGTCACTTGCGTTCTTTTATGTTTTCTTCTACCGGTTGCGGCGCCGTTAATTTTCTGTTTGTTCTTTGGCGTTGTTGTCAGAGAATCCGGAGTAAAAGTATATATCAATCTTTTGCAGGGACCAATTCTGTATTTATCAACCATGTTCCTGGGAATGCTGCTCGGAATTCTTTGTGATGCCAACACAATTATGGACCCGAAAGTATTGCCTTTGCTGCTGCTGGGTATCTTGTCACTTCTGATATCCGGTATCGGCGGTATTCTCGGCGGCTATTTATTATATTTTGTGACGGGTGGCAAATTCAATCCCGCAATCGGTATAGCCGGTGTAAGTTGTGTGCCGACAACGGCAAAAGTGGCTCAGAAATTGGTTGCCAAAGCCAATCGTACGGCAATTATTCTGCCGGAGGCCCTTGGCGCTAATATCAGCGGTGTTATAACCACGGCAATTATTGCCGGTATCTACTGTAGCTTACTGGCTAAATAGCTTGGGGAGGATAAGATGAATGGGTGGACAATAGCTTTCTTTACTTATTTATTGACTATTATTATTGCTTTTTTCTGTGCCGGAATGATCCATTTGATGGTAATAATTTTAGGAAAGTATTCTAAAAAGAAAAGTTAATGCCAATAAAATGATTGGGATACTTATTGATGAAGCTCCTTTGTGTTTATATTTCACAAAGGAGTTTCATCTTTTTTTTATTCCCGCTCGAAGGAAGGCTCAGATTTCACTAATCCTTTAATAATCGAGTTGCCGTATTCTCTTCCCATATTGAAGGCACTAATGTTATTGTCTTTGGTAGCCGTGGGAACTGAATCCAGAATGGCCTTTCTGAGTGCATCGGCATGGACTAGATTCTCCACCGCGGAGAGAAATCCCAGCATAACGATATTGGCCATCATCTTGGTTCCCAGTTGCTCGGCAAAGCGTGTCGCGGGAATATTATATAGTTTGAAATTGTACTCGCCTTTCTTGGTATGGACAAGATCCGTATCCCAGATGAGTGTACCGTCGGGACGCAATGTTTTAATATTTTTCGTATAGGCTTCCTGACTCATGCATACAAGGATTTCCGGCTGTTCAATACAGGGAAAAAGAATCTCTTCCGGGCCGATGATTACCTGACTGGAACATGCTCCGCCACGCGCTTCCGGCCCGTAGTTCTGAGTCATGGTGGCATGTTTGTGATCGAAGAGAGCCGCGGCTTTCCCCAGAATATCTCCGGCCAGGACTATTCCCTGACCGCCGAAACCGGTTATTAAAACCTGTCTTTCCCTATGAGTTGTCATCTGGATCACCGTACTTTCTGATTATCGGGATGCATGCGCCACTGCGGCATCTGGTGCCGGTTGGCCTTCTCATAGTGATCCATGAATGTCGGCCTTTCTATATCGACAAACTTGCCCACAACTATTTCCTTATCAATATCCATGGAGGCGTCTTTAGGATCAATGTCACCGCGAATAACCGAGCGGCCGTGATAGAATTTCAGCATCTCCAGAGCACTACCCATTCGGTTTCTGCGACCGAATGACGAAGGACAGGGTGTAATAACTTCGACAAAGCTGAAGCCTCGTTTTTCCAGAGCTTCGCTGATCGAACTTCGAAGCGACCGAACCTGCATGGCCGTCCATCTGGCCACATAAGTCGCGCCGCACGCGGAAGCAAGATAACAAAAGTTGAAAGGCTCTTCCGGCGAACCATTAACCGTTGTTGTGGTTTTAGCGCCCAGCGGTGTGCTTGGCGCTTGTTGGCCTCCGGTCATGCCGTAATTAAGATTATTGACACAGATCACGGTAATATCCATATTCCTGCGGGCGGCATGAATGAAATGATTGCCGCCAATGGCAAAAAGATCACCGTCGCCGGATACGACAATAACTTTAGTGTCCGGCCGAGCCAATTTCAGGCCGGTGGCAAAAGGTAAAGCCCGGCCATGTGTAGTGTGAAAAGAATCGAGCTTGATATAACCGGCCATCCGCCCTGTACAACCAATTCCCGAAACCATTGCTATCTGATCAGGATCCCAGCCTGTATTTTTAATCGCGGCAAGAACTGCACTGAAAACGGTGCCGATACCGCAACCGGGACACCAGATATGCGGAAGCCTTTCCGTTCGAAGCAGTGAATCCATCGGATGGGGTGGAATTTTTTTTTGCGTTGTCATGCTTTCCCCTTTGCTGCCTTATTAATAGCGCTGAGAATCAAACCAGGATGAATGATCGCGCCGCCATAATTAGATACCAGCGTCACCGGACAGGCACCGCAGGCAGCACGCTCCAGTTCCAGAACCATCTGACCGCCGTTGATCTCCGGCATAATCAATGCCCGCACTTGAGGCGCAATTGAGCGAATTAATTCTTCAGGAAACGGCCAGATTGTTTCCAGCTTGATCAGACCTGCCTTGATTCCCTCTTTTCTTGCATCACGCACTGCTTGCATGGCCGAACGGGCACTGATGCCGTAAGACACAACAACAACCTCGGCATCGTCTAAAAAGAGGTTTTTCGTGCTGATGATTTTATCGCGGTTATTGAGGATTTTTCCAACCAGACGCTTGACCATGTTTTCCTGTGCTTTGGCGTCCATCGCGGGATAGCCGCGTTCATCATGAGTCAATCCCGTTACATGAATACGATAGCCATCGCCGCAGTTGGCCATGGGAGCAATGCCATCGGCATCTGCCTTATACGGATGATACTCTTCCCGGGAAACAGTAGGCTTGCGTCTGTCGATGATTTCAATGTCTTCCTCGCTCGGGATAACTACCCGTTCATTCATGTGTCCGATCACTTCATCAGCGAGAATGATCACAGGAAGACGAAACTGTTCACTGAGGTTGAAGGCGCGTATCGTAAAATCAAACATTTCCTGCGGGCTGGCTGGAGACAAAGCAATTATTTCATAATGGCCGTGCGATCCCCAGCGCGCTTGCATCATATCGCCCTGAGCTACAAGAGTCGGCAAGCCCGTACTGGGACCGGCACGCTGGACGTTACAAATCACGCAGGGCGTTTCCGTGCAAATACCCAAGCCGATGTTTTCCATCATCAGAGAAAATCCAGGGCCCGATGTGCTGGTCATGGACTTGACGCCTCCCCAGCTTGCGCCCAAAATTGCCGCCATTGAAGCTATTTCGTCTTCCATCTGAATATATATGCCGCCTAATTCCGGCAGCCGCCGGGATATGGATTCAGCAATCTCTGTTGCCGGTGTTATGGGATAACCGGCAAAAAACCGGCAGCCGGCAGCCAGCGCTCCTTCACAGCAGGCTTGATCACCATTGATAAAATGGGTTCCTGTTAATACTGCTTTTGCAAACAAAACACGTCTCCTTTAAACCTCATTCATGGAGGTCATTATATTCCACGCTGTAAATGGCAAATTCGGGGCAGAGAATTTCACAGAAATGGCAGTTAACGCACTTGGGGGCATCAACCACCTCAGGCGGATGATAACCTTTTTTATTGAAAACGGATGAAAAACACAAAACCTGCCGGGGACAATTGGCAATGCAGAAACCGCAACCCTTGCAGCGGTCTTCAATCACTACAACCTGGCCCAGCCCTCCTTTGAGACTATCGATTTCATCTGATATATTAATACGATACTTTTTCTTTTTCTGCATATAATAAATATTACACCATTACATAATTTAATTTATGCAAGGCTCCTTGCCCGATGGACTACATTCGCTTTTTGAGGCGGGGATTTTCGGGATGACCGGTTCCCTGACTGTTGGTTCCACCAAATACACGCAAAAGCGTTTAATGCGCATTATAAGAATAAAGCGTCTCTGTCAAGAAAAAAAGATTAATAATTACTGATCTGTGGCAATGATTCTCTTGTGATATTAAATCATTTTGCCTTTGAAGGACACCAACATTTTATGCACACACTACTCCGGTCGTAAGTAGAATGACCGGCCTATTTGCATATCTGATTAAATTTTAACCCAGCGGGCCACCACCAGGGATGACAGATTAGATATTGTTCCCAAAATGCGGCGCTGTTCAGGGAGAAGATTCTTAAACGCATACTTGATGCCCACAACACCAAGAATCTCATCCTGGGACTTAATGGGCAGAAAGCAGTAGGGAATACTCGGCAGAGTTTCAGTTCCGGCACCGGCAATTTCCCCGTGAGAAAATGTCCAATTAGCAACTGCCAGATCATTTTGATTAATTTCCAAATCCGGGCTGCTCTTGGACCACAACTGCAAATCACCCTTCTTTTCTTTGAAGAGAACAAAGCAAGGGACATTAATAACCTTCTTGATATACTTGATAGTAATATTACTGATGTCATTGATAATTGTCGTCCGCAGGAAGGCCAGGGTGTTCATGGTTTCTTGAGAAAAAGTAGCCAGTCCTTCCACCAGTTGCTCCAGTTGGGGAAGGGTCAAGAATTCCTTGCTCATCTCTTCAATCAGAACGACCCTCTCCAGCCTTAAGTGCAGCGCTATATTCTGTTTTCTTACAATCTTTACTAACTGCCCGATAATAATCGCGGTAAAAAGAAAAACCAATACGTTAACTATTTCCTTGGGATCGTTCACTGAAAAACTGTATATGGGTATGGTGAAGAAAAAATCGTAGGTTAAAAGGCTGATAATAGAGGCGAATATTGATGGCCACATCCCGAATAATAAAGCACTGACGCTTATAGCAATTAAATAGATATAAACCAGCGATGATGGATCAACAACGCGCTGGAGAACCATGTTAACCAAGGTGATAAGCGCAATCATGCAGAGCGCCATTAAATAATATGATAATTTAAACACTACATGTTTCGGAGGAGGCTTGGGATCTTCTTCTTTTTTACCCATTGTCGGAGTAATGAGATGGAGTTCAAAATCACTAGAGGTGCGAAGAAGGCGGGATACGGGTGATCTTTTAAAAAATTCAACAATCATTGATCTGAGAGGCTTGCCAAGCACAATCCTGGTTATATTATTCTCCCGGGCAAAACGAATGATTTCATCGGCAACATCATTACCGGAAAGCATTATGATTTTTGCACCCAGCTCTTCGGCAAGATTCAGGGCATCTGTTAAATAGACTTTTGCCTTACCCGAAGGTTCGGTAAAGCCAGTGGCCAAAACATAGACTGCATACCATTCGGCGTGAGTATCTTTAGCAATTGCGTAGGCTTTGCGGATCAGCTGTTTGGCATAGGGACTGGCCGCGATGCAGACAACCAGCTTTTCCGTGGCCGGCCATGGTCCGGGAATAGCCTTTGACCTCATATAATTAAGCAGCTCGCTATCCATTTTACGAGCCACTAGAGTCAACATGAGTTCGCGTAACGCAAACAGATTTCCCCGCTGAAAAAAATTATCAATGGCCCGCTGGGCTTGCTGCGGGAAATATACCTTTCCTTCCTTTAACCTTTGGATAAGCTCTTCCCATGGAATATCAACTACCTGAACTTCATCGGTGCGATCAAAAAATGTGTCCGGCAATGTTTCCTGCATACGGACACCGGTGATCTTGGCCACAGCGTCATTCATGCTTTCAAAGTGCTGAATATTGACTGTTGTGTGCACATCTATGCCGTTTTCCAGCAATTCTTCAATATCCTGATACCGCTTGGGATGACGGCTGCCCTCGATATTGGTGTGGGCAAGTTCATCCACCAGAACAACCGAAGGACGCCGCGCGAGAATCGCATCCAGATCCATTTCGCTTACAAGAAGACCTTTATATTCAATTGCCTTCCTTGGTATGATTTCCATGTCAGCAAGAAGCGCTTCCGTGTCGGCGCGTTTATGCGTTTCGACAATGCCCACAACGACATCTATGCCACGTTTCTTCAACACATGGGCGTCATTGAGCATGGTAAATGTTTTACCTACACCAGGCGCGTAGCCCAGAAATATTTTTAATCTCCCTTTCTTGACATCATCCCTTGTTATTTCTTTTAAAAGGGCATCGGGATCAGGCCTTAAATCTTTTTCTTCCATAAAATCACCTTTCCCTCAATTTACCGCTGAACCTTTATACTATCAAGCGCAATATTCAATCGCAAAACATTGACGCGCTGCATTCCCCAAATCCCTAGAAAGGGGTTTTCTACGTTTTGCTCAACGATTTTCTCGATTACCGATTGGGGAATTTTTCTTTCCTTGGAAATGCGCGGCGCCTGAAGCAGTGCAGCTTCGGCGCTGATATGCGGATCAAGCCCGCTGGCAGAAGCAAGAATAAGATCGGCAGGAACCGGCATATTCGAAGACAAACCATTTTCCTTACGAATTTGTTCAAGGCGCACGTTAACTTGCTCCAATAGTTTTGCGCTTGATGGCGCCAGATTGCTCCCCGATGAGTTGCTGGCGTCATATGGAGGATCAGTGGCCGATGGCCGGCCATGAAAATACTCAGCGCGAGTGAATAGTTGTCCTATAAGCTGCGATCCGATGACGATATCGCCATTTTTAATTATACTGGCATTGGATTGCCGGGGGAATAGGGCTTGTGATACCGCCGTAATACCGAGAGGATAAATCAATCCGCAAATGATTGATAATCCCGCAAAAACTAAAATAGACCGTTTCAGTTGCAACATTGGCATCTCCTTTATAATAACTTCAGCATCAATATTAAAACATCAATTATTTTTATACCGACGAAAGGCAGCATTAACCCGCCCATGCCGTAAATTCCGAGATTTCGGCGCAGCAAAGCGGATGCGTTTGCCGGACGATAACGCACACCGCGCAGGGCCAGTGGAATCAGTATGGGAATAATTATGGCATTAAAAATCACTGCCGAAAGAACGGCGCTCTCGGGACTGGAAAGATGCATGACATCAAGTACCCGCAGCTGAGGATAGCCAACAATAAAGATGCCCGGAATGATGGCAAAATATTTGGCCACATCATTGGCGACACTGAAAGTTGTCAGCGCGCCGCGGGTAATGAGAATCTGTTTGCCAATTTCGACCAGATCCAGAAGCTTGGTCGGGTTGGAATCGAGATCTACAATGTTGGCCGCTTCTCTTGCGGCCTGCGTACCGGCATTCATCGCCACGGCGACATCGGCTTGAGCCAGCGCCGGTGCGTCATTTGTCCCGTCACCGATCATTGCCACCAGATGACCTTTCTCCTGATAATTACGAATCAGCTCCAATTTTGTTGCCGGTTTGGCCTCGGCAATAAAATCATCAACACCAGCTTCCGCCGCAATTGTGGCCGCAGTTAAAGGGTTATCGCCGGTAATCATAATGGACTTAATCCCCATTTGCCTGAGTTTGGCCATCCGGCCGCTGATACCCTCTTTGAGAACATCTTTGAGTCTCACCGCACCGAGAATTTGTTCATCCTGCGCAATCAACAGGGGCGTTGAACCCTCTGCGGCGATAGCCGCCACTATCTTTTGTGCTTTTTCGGGTAATGGTTTACCTTTTGCCGAAACGAATTCTCTCACAGCGTCAAACGATCCTTTTCTTATCCGATGACCATTCCAGTCGATGCCGCTCATCCGCGCCTCGGCGCTGAAGGGGAAAAAAACGGCCCCTTCGGGAGCCCGAATATCACTGCCGCGCATCCCCAGTTTTTCTTTTGCCAGAACAACGATGCTTCGTCCCTCTGGAGTATCATCAGCAAGAGAAGATAATAACGCCGCATGGGCTAATTCCTTTTCCTGCCCCTCTTCCAGAGAAATAAACTCCGTCGCCATTCTATTGCCCAAAGTGATCGTGCCGGTCTTATCCATGAGCACAACATCGACATCGCCTGCGGCTTCCACTGCCCGACCGCTCATCGCTATAAAATTATACTGTAACAATCTATCCATGCCCGCAATTCCTATGGCCGGCAGTAATCCTCCTATTGTGGTGGGCATCAGGCACACCAGTAGTGCAATCAGCGTAGCAACAGCAACATTAACACCCATGTACGCGGCAAAATATTTTAAGGTCACAACAACAACAATGAATAGAACCGTAAGCGCAATTAAAAGCATATTCAGCGCCCGCTCATTGGGAGTCTTTTGTCTTTTGGCGCCCTCGACCATGCCAATCATCTGATCAAGAAAACTCTCACCGGGATTGGCGGTAATGCGAACTTTTATTTTTCCCGAAAGCACTCGTGTTCCTCCGGTCACTCCGCTGCGGTCACCGCCACATTCTCTAATGACGGGAGCCGATTCTCCGGTTATGGCCGATTCATCAATAAGAGCGGTCCCCACGGCGACTTCACCATCTCCGGGGATAATGTCACCGTCTTCCAGAAGAATCATGTCTTCTTTTTTCAACTGCAAAGCGGATATTGTTTCTGTGCTGCCATCATTGAGTAATCGTTTAGCTACAGCTTCCGAACGGTTCTTTTTAAGAGAATCGGCTTGCGCCCGTCCCTGGCCTTCGGCAAGTGCTTCCGCAAAATTGGCAAATATTACAGTAAACCACAACCACAAGGTAATCTGCAAATCAAAGGCGATACGGCTACCGTTAACAATATCATATGCAACAATAAACGTAGTTACGATGGTTACCATTTCCACAATGAACATTACTGGACTTTGAATCATGGCCAGCGGATTTAGTTTCGCGAGCGAATCCTTCATCGCCGGTAGGATAAACTTCAATTGCCAGATATTGATTTTCTTTGATTTCATTTTAATTCACCTCAAAATGTTTTGCCGATAGCCAGGAGTAGATGTTCGAGAAGCGGTCCCAATGTGAAGACCGGGAAAAATGTCAGCGCGCCGACAACAATTATTACACTGACCAGCATGATAATAAAAAGGATGCTTGTCGTAGGAAAAGTCGCCACACTTGCCGGCACAATTTTCTTACCCGTAAGAGATCCCGCAATCGCCAG
>Ga0209538_1000510_pt1 | contig 22525 bp, 19 predicted proteins | sample BarGraNGADG00211_2_FD_184492 | JGI IMG/M metagenome (GOLD analysis project Ga0209538, IMG submission 184492) | Arctic peat soil microbial communities from Barrow, Alaska - Barrow Graham LP Ref core NGADG0004-211 (SPAdes) (version 2) | ecosystem: Environmental > Terrestrial > Soil > Wetlands >... | reverse complement strand
GCGAGCGTGGCGTTGCTTCTCGCGCCGGTATTGAGGAAGGCATATATCGCCTCGACGCATCCGTATTCCGCACTGTTTCCGTGGGGCTCGCATCCGCTGCTGGATTACCGGTGGTCTACCGAAACCGTTGAAATCGATCACGACGGCTGCGACGCCACGCGAGTAAAGAAGGTGGCCGTGATCGCGAATTCTCCGACGGTACAGCGCACGCTGCGCGTCTGTTACCGCAATAAGAACGGCGCCTACAACTGCGGCCGATGTGAAAAGTGCCTGCGCACAATGGTTAACCTCCGAGTGGCTGGCGCGCTTGAACAGTGCAGGACGTTCAAACGGCCGCTTCGGCTTGGCGAGGTGCGGCTGATCAATGTCAAAGACGAAAACACCGCGTCCTTCGTGATCGAGAATCTCCGCGCGGCCGAGGCCACGGGCGACGATCCGGCACTGGTCCGGGCGTTGCGACAGGCCCTGAGCAGGCGTTTCTACAGAGGACCGGGACACCTTGTCCGCCCGGCGATCGACCTGATCAATCGCCTGCAGCGGAAGTTCGAAAAGTGACACGCGTGCCAAATCGCGGGGCCGTGTCGGAGATGCCCGCTTATGCAGGAGAGGATACGCGCCGGACCGCCAAATCTGAGGGGTCAAACCATAGCATGGCTCGTCTTTTCTCATTGCCACCAAGCAGACGGCCTATTAATCACTTTGGATCCTGGGAAATGGATTTTGCCGACCGCCAGCGGGCAGACGGGCACATGGGAGGCGAGCGCGCGCTGATGGATTTGGCTTTGGGCGGGCGCAATCAGCCACACCGGTCATCCCCGCTTTTGAAAGCCCCACAACTCGGTCATGCCCCGCCGCTCCTGTCCGCCCCAGCCCAGCGAGGCTTCGGTGTGGGCGATACGCCAGGGCGGCATGTCGCGCCGCTGTTCTTCGGGTGTTATGGCCGTTGGCACGTGCGGCAAGCTATCACACCCACACCGGCCGCGTCAGTTGGAAAAACGATCGGTTGAAAACCAAACTGAGCTTGCCTCCCGCCCCCGCATGCCTATGCTCGTTAAAAATGAGTTGAATTGGGCGTGCGCCGTATGGTCATTCACCACTATGTCCCGTTTACGTTGAACGTCGGCGACCTCTTTGTGCGCGATGGCATCCACCTGTGCCTTCGTGAACAGTTTTCCGGAGTCCGGATGGTTGAACTTCCGGCCAATGATCCGCAGCGCCGTTCCAAAGTGCCGGTGGGGTTAACCGGGGCGAACCTGGAGCGCACCAATGCTGAGGCCGACTTGGTGGTCGTGGGCGGAAGCAACCTGTATGAAGGCCCGGAGTGGCGCTTCGTCACTGACTTGGAGTCGATTCGCGCGCTACGACCGCCGATGGCTTTCATTGGATTGGGTGTGGGCTCGGTACGGGGACGCAAGGTTCGGCCGTTGTCAAACAAGTCCGTCGCCGAAATTCGAGCCTCCCATGAGCGGGCCATCGGCGTGGCGGTCCGCGACCTGAACACGGTGGCATGGCTGGCTAGCCTCGGAATCAAGGGCCAAATGACCGCCTGCCCCGCAACTTTTGTGGGGCATCAACCGATGCGCTTTTCCCCAGTGCGCCGCGTAGTGGTTAGCGCACCACCCGCCCGTTTCCTGCCGAAATGGGGTCACCGTGGCTATGTGCGGAGCACGTTGATGGTTGCGACGTTCCGACGTGTCTTACAGATCCTGGAAACGCGAGGCCTCGAATTTGAAGTCATTGCCCATGACGAACGCGACGTCGATTATCTCGAGCCGATGCTAAGCAAATTCGGACGAAAGCCGCTGTATTTCGGCAATGAAACTCAAACCTACTACGAACATTTCCGCGCCGCTGACTTGGCGATTTGCTACCGTCTTCACATGGCCATTTCGTGTCTGGGATGGGGCGTGCCTTTTTATTTGATAAACTTCGATCTGCGGACCGAAGCGTTCCGGGATACTTATGGGATCGGGGCCATCACCTATGACGCCTTTGGTCTCGGCGCCATGCGACGGTTGGCACTCGACGTCCGCGCTTTGCCATCGTTTCCGCAAGGCGTAGCGCCGGTCTTCAAAGCGATGGAACAGCGGCGCGAGGAATTCCGACAGGCATCAGCAAGGTTCTACGCAGAAATCTCGCTGAAATTGGCTGGCTCCATGGGCAAAGCATGAAAGTCGTCCATGTTTTTATCAGCCTGCCGGTGGGCGGAGCGGAAGATCCAGTGCGCTCCCGGATGCGGCTTAACCCCGCCCCCGAGGCGCCGGCGCAAGCTGTTTGTCTGCGGGAACTCGGCGCGGCTGGTTTTCTGCTTTTCAAAAATGAAACCGACAGATTCTAATATTCGTTCTTCGCCTCGAGATAACCGCTTCACGGGCCAGCGATTAAGAGTCGTTCACGTCTTTGTTACACTCAACCTGGGAGGCGCTGAACGGCACCTCCTAACCGTATTGCGACATATTGACAAGGAGCGTTTCGACCCCCTAGTCTTATGTCTGGCAAACCGGGGCGAGCTGGCCGATGAAGTGGAACGTTTGAATATTCCCATGACTTCCCTGGAACTGAATTCTCATCGTTTGTGGATGCCATGGAATCAATTCCGGATCGCAAAATGGTTTAAAGAAAACCAGGTTCACGTGGTGCATACCCACATGTTTCACTCGAACTGCTACGGCCGTCTGGCAGCCTTGCTGGCCAATGTTCCCGTCCGAATCATCAGCGTCCACAGCATCAAGGACGCTGAAAGAAAAGAAAAACGGTGGCTGATGCGCTGGCTCGAACGTTTTACCAACCGAACCCTAGCCGTCTCCGACGCAGTAAAACAATCGCTGGTAACATCCGGATATGACCAGCGCAAGATAAAGGTCATTCTCAATGGAGTGGAAATCCCGCCGTCCGTTTCGATCGAAGCAGGCAAAAGTGTTCGCGCCGAATTGGGGCTGACCGAATCATGCCGGGTCATCTCCATGGTGGCGCGCATGATTCCATTGAAACGCCATCTCGACTTGCTGCAGGCCTTGCAGGCCATGTCTCAAGCATTTGCTGATGTTCGTCTGATGCTTATCGGTGATGGACCTCAACGCGTCAGGTTGGAAGAAAAAGCGCATGGCCTGGGTCTGGCAGGACGCGTGCTATTTCTGGGCAAACGCAACGACGTCGAACGGCTGTTGCCGGCGTCTGACATTACGGTCCTGTGCTCAGAACATGAAGCTCTGCCGGTTTCATTACTGGAAAGCATGGCTGCCGGATTGCCGATTGTCGCAACTTGCGTTGGCGGCATCCCAGAAATCGTCACGCAGGAAAATGGCATTCTATACCCTCCTGGCGATGTGACGGCATTACGCCTCGCGCTCGAAAGCCTTCTGATTGATCCGGATCGCCGCCGTCAATTGGGAGCAAAAGGCAAACAGCAGGTTGCGCAATATTTCTCGGCAGCTAAGATGACCTCTGAAATTGAGCAATGTTACACCAAGAATGGTTAACTATACGAGTCCGGTAGTTTTTGAAGTTTCGGAAACCCCAAGGCGGGTGGTAGCGAGTTTCGTGCCGGTCTGGCTGGAGGAATGCCGCAAAATCGCCGCCCGCAGTCGCTGCGGTCTCGAGCGCTTATCTGATTGGCTTCCTCAACCCTTGTCTTTGCGCCATAACGGCAAACGGGCCGTCGGCGCTGGCCGCTGGAAAGCCTCTGTCCCCGTTCTCCAACCACAGTCTCATATCATCTCCCGGCACGCGGATATCACGTCACCCACTTCCACCGCCCGCGCGTATTCCTCGGGCGGCAGGTCCTGAAGGGATTGCGGCGAAGCCGTCACCACCTTATGCCTCACCTTCCAGGGATGCCATTGAGCGGAATTGGTTTGGCCGAAAATAACCACGCTGGGGCACTGACAGGCGGCCGCCAAATGCATGGCGGCGGTATCCACCCCCACGAACAGGCGAGCCCGATAGAGAAGTTCCGCAAGCTGCGCCCAATTGGTCTGTCCCTCCGTGGTCAGCGCCCGGTTGCCCAGGGTTAGCTGAATTTGCCTGGCGTTCTGCACCTCGTCGGGATCCGGCCCGGCGCTGATGATCAAATGAGGCACCCGGCCCAGCAGCCACTGGCCCAGCTCGACCCATTTCTCCACCGGCCAGCGTTTCCTGACCCACCGGGTTCCCGGATGAATGACCGCGAAACTGGCCAGGCGCTCCGCCGGCTGCCAGCGTTCGGTTCTGGATCGCTCAAAGACCATGGGGGGCACTTCCTTGGGCAAAGGCAGGAATTCATTGACCGTAAAATAATCTTTTTCGACCCGATGGCTTGAAAGCCAGGCATATTGCGAAAAGGCGTTGAACGTTTTGCGCCACCAGCATTGGGGCGACCAGCCTTGGGTGTTGGCACAACGCACCCGCGCGCCGCTCAGCCAAACCAACATTCGGCCGCGGTCGCCGTCACTCAGCTCGAAAGCGTAGTCAGGCCGCCAGCGTCTCAAGGTAATCGCGAGCCGCACATCGCCAACGACGCCGCCTAGAAAGGAACGGTTCTTAGCTTCCGGAGCTGCTGACGTATGCACGCGGTCGAGGGCCGGACACCCGGCCAGGATGCCTTCGCATCCTTTTCGCACGATGACGCGGATTTCCGCTTGCGGGTGCGCCGCACGCGCCGCCGTCAACGTGGGCGTCAACAGCAGCGAATCGCCAATATGCTTCAGTTTAACAAACAGCAGGCGCATGCTTTGCCCGGGTTTCTACTGGCAATGGGAGGGACTGGCAATGCGAAAGGCAGGGATTGCGGCAGTCTATAGGTGTGTTGGGTGCTTCGCGACAATAGCGAATACGGCCGTACCGTGTAATGTCGCGGCTGGTTTGCGGTTTTGAGACGCCAGGCGCGTCAAACGGTTGGGGTGTTGTCGGCAAAAAAAGAGAGCTGGCCAGCGGCTCTCTTTGCGATCGGACAAAAGGTGGCGGCTTGGTGTTTAGTCGAAGGCGTGACCGGCGCAGCACAGGACGTTTTTGACCTTGTGACGGACCAGTTCCTTGACCTTGAGCCGGGCTGGGCCGAGGTATTTGCGCGGATCGAACTCCTTCGGCGATTCCGCGAACACTTTGCGGATGCCGGCCGTCAACGCCAGGCGCAGATCGGTGTCGATATTCACCTTGGTGACACCCGTGCGGCGGGCGACTTCGATGTCGGCTTCGGGCACGCCCGCGGTATCGGTGCCCATTTTGCCGCCGTATTTGTTGATCTCTTCGACCAGATCCTTCGGCACGCTGGAAGCGCCGTGGAGGACCAGCGGGAAGTCACCCAACCCGGCTTCCATCAAGGCCTTCTTGATGGCTTTTAGCCGTTCGAGGTCGAGATGCTGCTCGCCCTTGAATTTATAGGCGCCATGGGAGTTGCCGATGGCCACCGCCAGCGAGTCGCAACCGCTCTGCTTGACGAACTGGACGGCTTCATCCGTGTTGGTATAGACGCCGCTCTTGGAGAAACTGCCGGTGGCTTCGCCATCATCGTGTTGGGCGCCCACTAATTTGCCAAGTTCGCCTTCCACCGAGCCATTGTGCTTGTGCGCGTAATCGGCCACTTTTTTGGTCAACTCGACGTTTTTGTCGAACGGCAGGTGGCTGCCATCGATCATAACGCTGGTGAAACCCTCGTCGATGCACTCCTTGCATAGATCGAAGGAATCGCCGTGGTCGAGGTGGACGGCGATGGGAATGTTGGAAAGGCTAATGCCGGCTTCGATCAGCTTCTTCAGGTACACCGGATTGGCGTACTGGCGCGCACCCTTGGAAATTTGGAGGATCAGCGGTGCCTTTTCCTCTTCGCAAGCCTCCACAATGGCCTGAATCAATTCCATGTTATTAACGTTAAACGCCCCGAGCGCGTATTTGCCTTTCAGCGCCTTGGCGAACAGATCTCGTGTATGTGTTAGTGGCATAATTTCTCTCTCAGCTTTTTACAATCCATCGCTAAAAATCGCGAATGGAGGATTATTCTACCGATCCTGCATGAAAAGGAAAACAAAAATTATGCGCCCGAAGCGGCCCCTTCTTCTCCAGCCATTTTGCGATACAGGGTGGCGAGGCTGATTCCCAGCAAAGCGGCCGCCTTTTCCTTGTCACCGCCCGTCTGGGCGAGCGCCCGGCCGAGGTAGCTTTGTTCCTGATCACGCAGGAACGTTTTCAGCGAATCGACCGGGGTGCCGGAAGCCGGACGACCGGACGACGGGCCGAGGGTGGCGCCTGGGGATTCGGCGTTGGACGGTTTGGCGAGCGCGGCGGAGCCGACGCGGGGATCGACTTCGGTGCTGGCGGTGACCTGACTGGCGCCGGATTGCAGAGCGGGGGGCAAATCCACCAATTGCAGGACGGCCGATTCACTGAGGGCGCAGGCGCGTTCCAGGGCGTTTTCCAGTTCGCGGACATTACCGGGCCAAGGGTGCTGGCACAGCACGGCCATGGCTTGGCGGGTGATTTGAAAAGGGTGGCCGGTTCGGGAGTGGAGTTTATCCCGGAGAAAATGGGCCACCAGCAGAGGCACGTCATCCTGGCGCTCGCGCAAAGGAGGCAGAGCAATGGAAATGACGTTGAGCCGATAATACAGATCCTCGCGGAAAGAGCCTTCCTTGATGCGTTTCTCCAGCGGTTCGTTGGTGGCGGCCAGGACCCGCACATTAACGGAGATGGGGAGGTTGTCTCCCACGCGCCGCACCTCCTTTTCCTGGAGCACGCGCAACAGGCGGCTTTGGAGCATGGGCGACATCGACGCCACCTCATCCAGGAAAAGGGTGCCGCCGTCGGCCTCCTGAAACAGTCCCTTCTTGTCGGCTACCGCTCCGGTGAACGCGCCTTTGCGATGGCCGAACAACTCCGATTCCAGGAGGTTTTCCGGCATGGCGCTGCAGTTGATCGGAATAAACGGCGCGAATTGCCGGCGGCTGTTGAAGTGGAGGGCGCGGGCCACCAGTTCCTTGCCGGTGCCGCTCTCTCCCAGAATCAAAATGGTGGAATCGGTGTCGGCCACCCGCTCGACCATGCGAAACACCGCCTGCATGGGGGCGGAGGCGCCGATGATCTGGCTGAGCTGATAACGGTGCTTGAGCTGCTTGCGGAGAAAGAGGTTTTCGGAGATCGCCTCGTTGTAGGACAGAGCTCGCCGGACGCACAGTTTCAGCTCCTCCAATTTGAAAGGCTTTTCCAGGTAATCGTACGCCCCTTTTTTCATCGCCTCGACGGCCGTTTCGATGGTGCCGAAGGCCGTGATCATGATGACCAGTGCCGGGGGATTCAAAGCGCGGGCTTTTTGGAGGATGTCCAACCCGTGCGCCCGGCCCTTTTCCAAATAAAGGTCGGTGATGACCAGTTCGGGGGCGGTGGTTTCCAGGGCGGCCAAAGCCGCGTTGCCATTGGTGAAGGGAAACAGTTCGTGCCCTTCGGCGCGAAGCATCTCGGTGACCATTTGAACCATGGTCAGTTCGTCATCGACCAGTAATACTCGGGCCATAGGTGTGCGGACACAGTGGGAGTCCGGCGGGTTATCTTTTCTGTCCGACGATCTCGCCCAATTTAAAGATGGGCAGGAACATGCAAATGACAATGCCGCCCACCACCACGCCTAGAAACACAATCAGAAGCGGCTCGATCAGCGAGGTTAAGCCGGACAGCGTGGTCTCGATTTCTTCATCCAGGAAATCGGCCACGCGTTCGAGCATGGCATCGATTTTGCCGGTTTGTTCGCCGGCCGTCAGCATGCGGATGACCATCGACGGGAAGATGGGATGCTTGCCCAAGGCCGCCGAAATGCCTTCCCCGCGCTCAATATCCATCGACGCGGTGCGGATGGCTTTCTCCATGATGACGTTGCCGCAGGTGTTGGCGACAATATTAAGCACTTCCAGGATCGGCACACCGCTACGGATCAGGGAGGCCAGCGTGCGGGTGAAACGTGCCAGACAGATTTTATGGGCAATCGGTCCGAAAATAGGCAGCTTGATGCGGAGGCGATCCCAGAACTCCCGTCCCGGCTTGGTTTTGATATAGGCAAACCAGCCATAAACACCCAGGCACACCATGGGCAGGCCATACCAGAAGTAATTCCGCACCGCTTCGCTGACGTTGATCAGGTACTGCGTGGGGGCCGGCAGTTTCGCGCCGAAACCGCTGAACACGTCGGCGAACACGGGCACGATCTTGACCAGCAGGAAAATGGTGATGCCAATGGCCACGAGGGTGACCACGGTGGGATACATCATGGCGGACTTCACCTTCTTGCGCATGCGCGCGGTATTCTCCAAATAGGTGGCAAGCCGCGACAGAATTTCGGCAAGTAAACCGCCCTTTTCGCCGGCATCCACCATGCACACATAGAGCCGGTTGAAAACTTTGGGATGCTTTTGCAGGGCCGCCGAGAAATTATCGCCCCCCTCCACGCGCGTGCAGACGTCCTTGATGGTGTCGCGCATGACCTTGTTGCTTGTCTGATCGGCCAGCGCCTGCAACGATTGAACGATGGCCAAGCCGGCGTCGACCATGGTCGCGAGTTGGCGTGTGAAAACCACCAAGTCGGCCAGCGCCACACTCCCACCCCCCGTTTTCCCCCGTTTGCTGATCTTTTCCTGGATGCTAACCACCAGCATGTTGCGGTTTAGCAGCGCGGCGATTGCCACCGACTCGGTGGCCGCATCGATGGTATTTTTGATCTCCCGGCCACTCCCCGCTTCGCGGGCAACGTAAGTGAACGATGGCATGACCTATTGGTACCGCTAGTCCCTTCCGACATCAAGCCTGCAAATGCACAATCATTGGCCCGCAGCCTCAGGCCGCGCCCGAGGCTTGCCTTGGGACAACCCAATATAGTCCCGCAATATTCGCTTGGTCTCGTCCAGCGTGATGTCCACCACCGGCAGGGTGTCGTCCTCCGCCACGGCATCCGGATCGTCCGGATTCGGCGGCGCTTTCAGTCGTGCGGACTCGACGTGGTTGGTTTTCGACATCGGGGGTGGCAAGCCAGGAAGGCTCACCTGCTTGAGCGTGATTTCATAAGCCTTTTCGCCATTGTCAGGCCGGTCGCGCAATTCCTGCTTGCGTTTTTTTTGCCGGGCATCGTTTTCCTCCTTCTCCTGCCGGCGCTGCGTCTCGTTCAGGGACACCGATTTTTCGGCCACCATTTTCCGGTAGCTATCGATGGTCTGACGCAAAAAAGCGAAATCCGAGTCGCTGGCCACCCGGTCGGCCGACCGTTTTCGCAGCTCCTCGAGATAGGGCTGCACCTGGTCCACCGGATCGAAAGGAACGCTCGCCACATTAGTCCCTGGCAGCGCGTTGGGCAGCGATCCCTCGCCCACTTCGGCGTAATTGTTTATGGACGGCAAAACCAGGTCCGGCACCACGCCTTTCATCTGAGTCGAGGCACCCTTGGGCAGAAAAAACATCCGGATGGTGTATTTCAAAGCGCCCGGGTTGTGATCCAACCGGAGACCGAACTGCTCGAAGATCGGTTTTAATTGCAGCAACTGTTGAACGGTGCCCTTGCCGTGCGTGGACGAATCACCCACAATCAGGCCGCGCCCGTAATCCTGCAGGGCGCCGGCTAGAATTTCCGAAGCGGATGCGCTAAACCGGCTGGTCAAGACCACTAACGGTCCTTCATAAACCACGGCTGGATCCGGATCCTCCTCGACCGTGATGGTGCCATCGGGATCCTTGACCTGGACCACGGGCCCCTTGCGGATGAACAAACCCGTCAGCTTGATGGCCTCGTCCAAGGCGCCGCCGCCATTGCGTCGCAAATCCAGAATAAGACCACTGACCTTCTCCTTTTGGAGCTTGTCGAGCAGCAAGCGCATGTCGGTCGTCGTGCTCCTTAAAGCATTGGTTCGCTCTTTACTGGCCATTTCGGAGTAGAAAGAGGGCAGATCGATGACGCCCAGCCGGGTTGGGGGGGTGCCGGGCAGATCGATGATTTTGGCCTTGGCCGCCTGATCCTCGAGTTTGATCTCGTCCCGGATGAGCCGGACCACCCGGTGTTGCGAAGGATCGGTGGCGTCGGCGGGAATGATCGTCAAGCGCACCTCGGTGCCTTTGGCGCCCCTGATCAGTTCCACCACCTTGTCAAGCTTCCAATCCACCACCTCGACCGGTTCCTTGTCGCCTTGCGCCACCGCGATGATCTTGTCGTTGGGCTTGATTTTCTTGCTCTTTTCCGCGGGTCCTTCCGGAATCAGTTCCTGAATTTTGCAGTAGCCGTCTTCGGAACGCAGCAGGGCGCCAATGCCAAACAGCGAGAGTTTCATGCCGATGGAAAAATTTTCCAGTTGCGCCCGTCCCATGTAGTCGGAGTGCGGATCGTAAACATGAGCGAGCGCGGTCAGATACACCTGGAGCACATCATCGGGCTCGTATTCCTTGAGAAACCGCTGGATGCGCGTGTAGCGTCGAGCGATGGTTTTTTGAATGTCCTCGGGTTTCTGCTGGTTCGGCATTTCCTTGTTCAGCATTTCGGTAAGATATTCGAAACGAACCCGATCTTCCCAAAGTTTTTCCGCCGCCGGCCGGTCGGCCGGGCGCGGCGCCTCGCGCCGGTTTAACAAGTAGCGGTCGTTGCCTGTGAACTCGAAGCGGTTGGTTTTCAGAAAAACGTCCACCAACGCCGTCTGCTGATCGAACCGCTCCAGAAAACGCTTGAAAATCACATAGGCCGGCGTGGTGTCTCCGCTCCGCAGGGTCAAGTCATCCAGGCGCGTGCGGTAGCTATCGAACTCCTTGAGGTCCGACTCGAAGAAAAGCATGTGCTGCGGATCGAAAGCGTCCAGGTATTGATCGAAGAATTTGGCGGAGGTCTCGTCATCGAGCGGCTTCTGCACATAGTGGGACCGGGCCAAAATCCGGGCCACCCACTGGGCAATAAAGGGATCATCGTGGCCGGGCGCCAGGACAATCGTTCGACGGGGCGCACCATTGGTGCCGGTCAACCCGTTACCGTTAGTCGGGACCCGGGCGGAGGAGCTGTTGGTGGCTTCGGCCAGCAACCGGGCGGGAACTACGGCCAAGCCCGCCGCGATGGCCAGGGCGGCAAAGGCGAACCTCATTCCTCGAAACAGGGCATTCATCATATTGTCTTTCAGTCAGGCGCGCTCAACGTCCAAACCAGCGCGGAAGGGTGGTTGTCAGCGGCGGCAGATAGGTGATCAGCAGCACGGCCACAAACCGCACCAGCAGCATCGGCACTACCGCACGATATACTTCCGACATGGGTTTGCCAAATCGGTAGGAAGCCAAAAACAGGTTCATGCCCACCGGCGGCGTCAGGTAGCCCAACTCGAGGTTCGCCAGAAAAATGATCCCCAGATGCACCGGATCGATGCCGAACGCAAGCCCCATGGGCACCATCAAAGGAACCACCACCACAATCGCGGAGAAAATGTCCATCAAACAGCCAACCAGCAGCAGAAACAGATTCAGCGCCAGCAGAAAAACCCACGGCGAGTGGATCGAGCGAGTGACCCACTCCACCGCCCCGGCCGCCACCTGGGCGTCCACCAGATAGTTGGTGAACCCCAGTGCCACCCCCAAAATGAGCAGCACTCCCCCGATCAACAATCCGCATTCCGTCATCACCCGGGGCACATCCTTAAACACCTTCAGGTCGCCATAAACGAACGTTTCCACGATCAAGGCGTAGAGCGCCGTCAGCGCCGCCGCCTCGACCGGCGTGGCAAAACCGCCCAGCAACCCGCCCAGCGCAACCAGCGGGATCAACAACTCCCATTTGGCCCCCCAGATCGCTGCCATCGCCTCGTGCCGGTCAAACTTCGACAGCGCGCCGGGTTCCTTCGGTCCCTGCCAGACGCCCAGCCAGGCGGTGGCCGCCACCATCAAAATCCCCGGCGCTATCCCGCCCAGGAAGATTTGCTGGATCGTGATGTTTTTAGCGATGATGGCATACAGAATCAGCGGCAGGCAGGGCGGAAAAAGCGATCCGAGCGCGCCCGCGCTGGTCAACAATCCCAACGCGTTTCGCTCCGAGTACCGAGCCGCCAGCAGCACCGGCATCAATAAGCCGCCCAGCGCCAAAATGGTTACTCCCGACGCGCCGGTGAAGGTGGTAAAAAACGCGCACACGAGACATGTCACTATGGCGGTGCCGCCACGGAACTGGCCCACCAACGCCATGAACACGCGCACCAGACGCTTCGAGGCGCCGCCTTCCGCCAGAAAATAACCGGCCAGGGTGAACAACGGAATCGTCGGCAGCGTGGCGTTGGTTACTAACCGGTAATGATCGAGGGGGATCGAGGCAATCGGCAAATCCGCGCCCCAGAATAAAACCAGCGCCGCCCCGCCCAACGTGGTAAAGACCGGCGCGCCCAGGATCGTGGCCGCCAACAGCAGCAGCAGGGCCGGCATAACCAGTTCCGACGGTGGGAGGGGCGCATGCCACGTCAGCCAGACCAGCGCTGCGGCCAGCAGCAGCGTCAGGCCGCGCCCGGTCCAGGTTTCCGAGGCGTGCCGCAACAAGCGCCACGCCACCGAGGCGAAGCCCAGGGGCAGCGCCAACTGGACCACCCAGATCGGTATGTGGTAAACGAAAAGGTTGCCGCTCTCCCGCTCCGCAAGCACAAACTGCACGCTCGCCACGCAAAGAAAGGCGGTGATGGTTACGGCCACCCCGCCGCTAAATATCAGCGCGGCAGATTTCCAGCGGCCCTTGAGCAGGTTGCTGGCGGTGGAAAGCGACAACAGCCGGCCGTCTCGGGCCGCAATCGCGCCGCCCAGCATGCCTGCAATCAAGGTCAGGTGCTGCACGATCGCGGTGGAGCCGGAGATGCCGACCTTGAACACCGCCCGCAACGCGATCTCAAGCAGCGGCAGGACCATCATGGCCGCCAAGACCAGAGCAATGGTTCCGTTCTCGGCCAGGGCGACGCGCGCCCGACCGACTGCCAGTTGCGCGGTTCCCCAGCACCACAAGCCCCGCACGTTTTCGGATTGGCGGCTCACTTTTTAGCCGGGCCTCCCGTGGCTCGATAGTCCTTCAGCAGGCTCTGCACCTGGTCAAACATCTCCGCCGGCACAATCTTCCCGCGAATCATGGGGTACACTTCCTCGGCAAATTCCTGCCATTCCTTTTCGATTTCCGGCGTCAGGGTATGGACCGTCAGACCACGCTTCTTCATGGCCTCGACCGACTCATCGCCTTCCGCCCGGCTGCGCGTCTTGATCTGGTCCCCAGCTTCCGACGCGGCTTTCCGCAAGGCCTCCTTCGCGTTGGCCGGGATGGCATTCCAGCATTTCTTGGTAATCACCGTGCCGCCCACGAGGGGCGCCCAGTTTACCTCGACCATATGCCGGGCCGGGCCATAAAACTGCCCCGCGAGCGCATAAAACGGCACGGACGGCACCGCTTCCAGCAGGCCGGTTTGCAGACTCGTTAAAATGTCCGTCTGCTCGAGCGACACCGGATTCATCCCCACCGCCTTGATGATGTCCGCAGTTGCCGTGTCTCCGGCGCCCACGAAAAACTTCATCTTCTTGAAATCCGCCGGGCGCACCGCCGGTTGTTTGGTGAAGAAACGGAGCCAGCCGGCGTCCCCCCAGAACAGGACGATAAACCCTTTGTCCGCGAACTTCTTTTCGAGCATGGGCCGCAATTTTTCACGCACATAATCCACCTCGTCCAGCGAGTGAAACATCATCGGCATGTTCTGCAAGGCGCTGACCGTGGTTTCAATCTGCATCAGGCCGTTGACGGACAGCATGGCCGCCTGGAGCTGTCCTACCCGCATCCGGCGCACCATGTCCGCCTCGCCGCCCATGGTGCCATCGGTATAGATCGTGAGCGTCACGCCCCCCCCGGAGGCCTGCCGCCATTTGTCGCCCATCTCCAGCAGGCTTTTGTGAAACGAGGTGTCCTTGGGTGCCAGCGTCGCCAACCGCACCCGCACCGTGGCTTCCGCCGCCGAAGCCGTCAACCCCGCCGATCCCAGCACGGCCAGCCAGGCGACGGTCCGCCCCAGCGTGCCACACAACCTTAACAAGCTATTCATCGCAACCCTACTTTGCCTTTTCTTCATTTGAATCCAAGACCAAAAAAAGCTCATCGATCCTCGACAATAACCAGCGCGCCCGCCGCTGCAAAACCAAGTTCTCCAGCCGCCACTCCGGCCGGGAATTCGGATCAACCGCCAGGGCGCGATTCAGCATGGACTTGAACTCCCCAACATTCTGGCGCTGCACCGAAACATTCTCGGCCCAGGACACCAGCGGCCCTGCCTGCGCGCCCTGCGCCAGTTCCATGGCGCGATCGAAATGCCGCTTCACCCGCGCCATCGGATCGCCAGGAGCGCCTTTCCGCGCCAGCTCGAAGGTCATCATAAAGGTATGCAACGCACCGGCTTCGTACGCTTCATCCAAGGCTAGTGCGCGATCCGCCAAGGCTTCCACCAGGGGAAAATCCGCGACCACCTCGGGGTGGTCTTTGGACAATGCAATCGCGGCGGCCCAGGAGGCCGCGGTCCAGTAAATCATCGGCAGTTCCTCTTTGCGCAGAGCGTTCACGGCGGCGGTTGGATGGGCGCGCAGGGCTTGGTCAAAACCGGGGTGACGCGCTTCGAGTCCGCGCAATCCATAGTTTCGCGCCCGCAGATAAAGCCGCCGAGCCCGGTCGCACAATTCCCTCGAGGCGGCCAGATCCTTGGATTCGAGCTCCTCGGCCGGCTGCTGGACAAAGGCGTAGGCGTACTGGGTGAAGCCGCGGGCGGCGGCCAGCAGCAATCCCGGATGGCGGGGACTTTCGGCAATCAGGCTCTCGATGAGTTTGAGGCTGAACGGAACGGCCTGGCGGACGAGCTCCGGGTCGTCGTCGCTGGCAAAGGTGCTGCCGCTATGGGCGAGGGCGTCGCCCAGCTTATTGATGGCATATTTGCGGACCGAGCAGCCCGAGGCCAGCGCGGCCGCCAAAAAAACCCATGTAACAGTGTTTCGCATGCGTGTAAAAATTGCGTGGCCCATTCATTCGCCAATCCGGTCTGGCCGGGACCAAACCACGGGAGCAACCGAGACAGAATATGTAGCCGACCCTTGGCCCGTAAGCAAAGAAGAATTATTTGCGTGCGTTCGCCCATGCTTCCTCGTCCGGCGGAAATCAGGGCCGGTGCGCGGGCAGGACGTGCGCGGTGGGTTGCGGCACCGGCCGCGCTGCGCCGTATCGCCAACTGGAAGTCGGCGGGCGGCTGAATCCTCCCAACCGCGTCCCCCTTGGCGAAGCGGGCACAGTGAAATCCTGCCGCAAGGCTAACCTTTTCCCTTTTCCAGTGAAAGATTCACGGGGAAAGCTTGACGCCCGCGCACACAAAGAGTGATTCTTTATTGATTGAGGCGCTTTGAGCACTCAATCTAAGGGTCCGATGGCGTGCGCTATCGGAGGAAAACCGGATGGTCGGGCCGCCATCCAAAGAACTGAATTGCTTTGTTGCAATGAAGCTTTGGATATTGTGGCCTGCGACGGAGAGCCCTCCTCTCCCCGTGAGATTATTAATTCGCGTGGTTTTGCCTCGCATCCAACGGGTTCATTGCTCGCCAGGGCAATTCAAACCCTGTCGTATGCGCAATGAACAAAACCATTGGTTTTCAACTGGTCGTTTACAGCCTGCTGCTCGCTGGCCTTAGTTATCTCACTCATCACCTAGCTCCGGCTTTGGCACGCCCCACGCTCATTGCGGGCTTGGTAGGGGGCGTGCTCTGTCTGGTCTGGGGCCTTCGGGCGCTCGCAGGGGGTCGAGGCAAGGCGCTGCCCATCCTGACGCTCATCCCCATCAGCTTCGTGATGCTCTCCCAGACCGTCATTACTTGGGGAGGCGGAAGCCAGGAAGTGCCGGGACGCCAAACGGCGGCCGCCGTGATAACCCTTCTCCTAGTGCTCTCCATCGGGACGCTGATGCGGATTGCCTATGCCGGGGTGGCGCTAGAAGGACAAGTGGCCAACCCGACAACGGATGGGGGAGCCAACCACAAACGACCGTGAATCGGCAGCCCAAGGCAATGCCGCCAAACGCGCATCAGGAGCAAGTCATCAGTGACTCTGTAGCCGAAACTGTGCCCGCGCAAACCGCAGAACCGGCACACATGAGCCCGGTACTGATTATTGACCTCATGGTCTGCGGCATATTGATCGCTGGTTTGAGCCTCTTGGCCCAACACTTTCAGCCGGATTTACCGCGTTTAACGTTCTTCACCGGTCTGGCGGGCGGGGTACTGTGCGTTCTGTGGGCGGTTTTAGGGCGGCGTACAACGTGCTGTCGCTTGGGTTCAATGATGACACTCGTGCCGGTGGGATGCGTGTTCCTCATCCAGGCTGTGCAATCCTGGACTGCCTCAATTGACGATGGATCCAATAGCCGAAAGGTGGCGTTGCTGATGACGCTTCAGGTGGTGTTCTGCGTGGGCATGTTGGCTAATCTGGCTCGGGAGAGGAAAATGCCCAAACCTATGAACAACCTTTTGTCCGCGTCGAGAATCGAGGCTTGCCCTGTGCCGACGGTTCAAGAACCCCGTAACGGGAAATAACCGTGAATGAAAAACGAGAGCATCTTCCGCCTCATCGCAATCATCGCCGCTCTGCACGTGGTCGTATTGAGCGTTGCGTTTGGGCTGCGGCACATTGGCTACGTTCTTGCGGCGACGCTCAGCGCAACCCTGATTTGGGGCGTGGTGTTCTTCCTGAACGAGCGGCAGCGCCATGCGCGCATTATCGGAGCTATCGTCGCCGGATTGGCAGTCCAGCAAGTGGCATATCAAGTTTGGAAGGCCGAACTACCTGGCTTCTGGTGGCCGCTGGCGCAGTTTGCGGCGCTGCAATTCCTGGTCGCCTACGGGATCGGGAGGACAAAGTCATGAAGTCACCGCACGAGTTCGAGAAGGAGAAAGGAAACGAAACCAAAACGCCTGGCCGAGTCCGCGTAGGGGTGGCATATGAGGACTGCGAGGCTGACCAACGCGCCCATCACGCCTGTCAACAAATTCTCCAGGCCGTCCATTTGGACAAGGTATTCAGCGCGGACTTCTGGAAGTTCGACATGTTCAAACTTCGCGCGATGCGCGACGCGGCCGCCGAGGAAGCCGCCAGGGCTGACCTTGTGGTGTTGGCTCCTAATGGCATTCAATTCTGCCTGTCGAGGTGCGGGAATGGATTAAAGCGAGCCGTGGGCGGAGCCGAACTACCTTTACAATGATCTGGAGGAAATAGCCAAGGCGGTTTTTACACCCAACCCGTCATCCTCTGTAGTTGATTCGACTGGTGACCATGGCCCGGTTCAGCATACTCACCTGGCAGTTTGTACATTATGGAATGGGGCTGAGAAAGAGCGGGGAGGTAAGCATGACCCTGCAACTGTCCGTGTTTTGGGTGCCGTATGTGATGGCTTTTTCCTGCGTTGTGGTCGTGTTGGTGACGCTGGTTAGTTCAAGCGAATCTTCCAACCGGCCCGAATGTGAGAATTAAGCGCTGTGCTTTTCGGCTACCTGTGGGTTTAGGGCTTGCCACCAAATGGGCAGTAGATAAACAGCCACCAGCAGGGCCAGGGTGATGCCAAGGGCGCAGACCAAACCGAGGCTGGCCATGCCGGCGTTGTTGGAAAAGGCCAGTGAGCCGAAGCCCGCCACCGTGGTTGAACCAGCCAGCAGCAGCGCCCGGCCTGCCGAGCGGCGCACGACCAGCAGGTCCCCCTCGTAGCGGCGCAACGCCAATTGGATATGGATGCTGAAATCCACGCCCATGCCCAGCAGCAGCGGCAGTCCCATCACGTTAAGGAGGTTCCAGTCCCAGCTCAGCAGATTCATGACGGCCGCCAGGCAAACCGCGCTGAACGCCAGCGTGGCCAAACTCAGCAGCACTTCTCTAACGTTATGGAAGGCCAGCCACAAGGTAATGACCACCAGCAGAAAAACTGAAATGACCACGCGGGGCAGCTCATGCAGGACCAAATCGAAAACCGTCCAGCCGAGCAGATTCCACCCCGAAACGATGATGCCCTCCCGCTGCAGCTCGGGCGACCAATGGGCAGCGAAGCTTTTTGTCGCGGCCGTGTTGGTCGTGGGATGCATCAATCCCAACGCGAGGAACCCGTTGGTGGTATGGGCCACGAACTTGGAGAACAACCACCGGCTCGCTTGATTCGTGGGCCAGAAGACATGGGTGCTGGCGGCCGCGCCTCGCCAGACATCGAAGATATTATCGACTACAAAGAATGCATTGGTGGTGAAGCCCGCGTTCAGAGCGGCCTGGTGCAGGGTCGCTCGTTTCGCCAACAAACTCAGGAGTGCCGGGCGGTTGGCCTGCTGGTTTTCCGGGTGCGGCCAAACCACTGTAGGCAGGGTGAAACTGCTTATGAGTTGGTTGGACACCGCCCGGTTTAGCTCGACGCTTGCTTGCGCCAATCGCTGTCCGACTTCGGTTTCATTCTGCCCGGGCACAAGAAGCCAAAGCGGATCCTCGGTCCCGGTGAGGTTGGCCTTGATTTTGTCCAAGGCCGCGTAAGCTTCGCTGGTTTTTGGCCTGAGCGGATCGGGGGAGTTATCGATGCGGATGCCGTTTTTCCATAGCAAGCTGGACGCTGCGCCCAGCACCAACAGGGTGATGCCCCAGATGACGGGTGCGGGCAGGAGTCTGGCTGTCTCGAACAGCAGCCATCGTTCCCGTTTTGCGGGGGCTGACGCCTCGCGATCGGCTGGGCTGCGAAAACGCAGCACCAAAGGCGTATAGGCGTAGAGCATCACGACCGCAGCCAGAATGATGCCAATGGCAACCAGCGAGCCAAGTTGGCCAAGACCGGGCAGGGCACTCAGGTTCAGAATGAGGAACGCGCCTGCCGTTGTCACCGCCGACCACCAGATGCCCGGAGCGACTTCGTGGCGCAGATCCCGCCCGCTCATCTCCGGATGCGATCGCGACTCCTGGTAAATAACGATGGCAAAATCCTCCGCCAGCCCCAGCAGGATGGAGGCAAAGCCCAGGCTCACGATGTTGATGGTGCCGATGAACAAGCCCCCCAAAGCCAGCGCGCCCGCCAGGATGGTCAGCAGCAGGACCAACAGCCAGAAGAGCGGTATCAAACGCCGGTGCGTCAGCCAAAAGAGCACGCCAATGACCGCCAGCGTGCCAGCCGAGGAACCACTCATGTCCTGCTCCATGTTTCGGGAGATTTCGACAACGAAGGCCGGGCGTCCGGTGTAATGCAGTTCAGCCGACGGCGTAATGCCGCCGGACCGGCGGACTTCGGCGACGATGCGTTTAATCTCCGCCAGCCAGGATCGGCAAGCCAGGTAGCCGGAAAGATCGGGTTTGGCTTGGACAAATAGGAGTCGGAAGGTTCCGTTGCGCGAAGCGAAGAGATCCTCGCCGCCACCCATGGTTGGCGCGGCGCTTGACACCGACTCCGGCAGCCGCGTCAATCCATAGGGATCGTAGCCGCCGAAGGCGAGATCGCCCGGCGAAAGCGAGGTCGCCAGCCGCTCGCGGGTTTCGTTCAGAGTGTTCGTGAGGTTGAGCGCGCCCAGCCGGTTCGTCCATTCGCCGAAGACAGCCGGCGGTTGGTTAAGCCAGAGATAGGCCAGCAGTTCCAACGCTTGCTGCGGGTTTTCCATCCAGGCCGGTTGCCAGGTTGCGTCCGTCACGAGATGGGTCTGCGCACGGAGCGCCAGCGCCAGCGCGCGAGTGGAGGACTCGGTTTCCTCGGCGGTCGGAGTCTCCACGGTGACGATCAATTCCCGCGCGTTGGAGAAATACTGCTGGTAGATCTTCAATCCCTGGGCGACCGGGAGCTTGGCCGGCAGCAGATTCAGAATATCAGCGTCGAACCGGAGCCGGGCGATGCCCAGGCCCAGCGGCACGAGCAGGAGCAGCCAAAGCCAGATGCGGGAGAGTCTCATGTAACGCCAAAAGGTGCGGGATCAGCCCTTAAGCCGCCCGCCAGTCCAGCACTTTCAATTGCACGGAACGGCGGCCGTTGAACGGGTTGATTTGCGGTTCAACCGCCAAATCGAAAGATCCGCTGGGAACCGGCGCATCGCCGACATTCCACAGCACCGCTTCAAGGCAATCGCGTCCGTCGCTGATCCACCATTTCGCATGTTGCCTCTCCTTGCCCATACGCTGGGGCGGACGCTGCATCCACACGTTTGGCAACACCCAGCGAACGGCCGGATTCCCCATGCCCCATGGGCTTAAACGGTCCAGTTCCTCCAACCGTTCCAGGGTGAGATCCGCCATGGAAACGTCGCCATCCAGGCGCAAGGACGGCTGCAATTGTTCCGGCGTCAGCGTGCGCCGGGCCAGTTCGTTCAAACGCTCCCGCAAGGCATCCACCTTATCCGGATGCAGCGTGACACCGGCCGCCATGGCATGACCGCCATGCCGAAGCAGCAGATCCTGGCATTCCCGCAAGGCCGCCGCCAAATCGAAGCCTTCAATGCTCCGGCCCGAGCCGCGCCAATTCTCGCCATCGCCCCCTAGAATAATCGTGGGCCGATGAAACACCCGCAAAACCCTCGAGGCCACAATGCCGACCACGCCGATGTGCCACAACAACTGGCCTTCCACGATCACATAGTCCCGTCGGGGATCAAACCGAGCGCGCAGCGCGCCAATAACCTCCTCGGCGATGCTGCGCTCGATTCGTTGGCGCTCCCGATTGCGGGCATCCAGGCTCAGGGCCAGTTGTTCCGCCTCTCCGGAGTCTTGTGTGAGCAGCAGACGCAAGGCATCGGCGGCGTCCTCCAACCGGCCGGCCGCATTCAAACGAGGTCCCAGCAGGAAACCCACCTCATAGACCCCCACGGTTCCCGCGATTTGCGCCACCGTCTTCAAGGCCTGCAATCCGGGACGGCGGGTGGTCTGCAATCGCCGAAGCCCGGCCGCAACCAAAATGCGGTTTTCCCCGATCAACGGCACCAAATCGGCTACCGTGCCCAAGGCTGCCAAATCGAGGAGTTCCCGCACGTCGAATTGTTGCGCGGCTGCCAGGTCCAATTCCCGGCCGTGCTTGACCAGGGCGTGCGCGAGCTTGAAGGCAATGCCTACCGCGCTCAATTCACAACCCGCGGTGGATCCCTTTTCGCCGGCCGTTCCCGGCTCGCCTCCATAGGTTCCCAGTCGCGGATTCACCAGCGCCATGGCTTGCGGCGGCGGGTTCGATATCTGGTGGTGATCGAGCACGATCACCTCCACCCCTTGCTCCCGCAGCCAACGGATGGTGTCCACCGCCGTCGAGCCGCAATCCACCGCCACCAGCAGTTTAACCGGAAACTCTTCCAGGCAATGGCCGACGCCCTCCCGGCTCAGCCCATACCCTTCGTCGAACCGACCCGGCAGATAAAAATTCACCGCCCAACCCAAGGCCTTTAGCACTTCGACTAACAGAGCCGTCGAAGTCACCCCGTCCACGTCGAAATCTCCAAAAACGACCAGCGGCTCGCCCCGTTCCCGTGCTTGGTAAAGACGGGCCACCGCTTGGCGCATGTGGGGCAAACGAAAGGGATCCTGCAGGTATTTCAACCGTGGTTCCAGAAAAGCCATGGCCGCCGCCGGCTCGGCCAGTCCGCGATTCACCAGGCACTGCGCCAGCATCGGCGAGAGGGACAGTTCAGCGGCCAGGCGGGCGGCCAACTCCGGTTGGGGCGTGGGCAAGAGCCAGCGATAGTGATCCGCCATAGTTTACCACCAGTGAACGAGTCGTTCATAATATTTCGGAGAGAACAGCACGATCGCCGTCAACGCCCCAAAATACATCACGACCACCAACGACATCAGATAACCCCACCAGATCATGCGACCATCCTCCTCCATCATGCTGGCAGCAAGCAGAATGATGGCATAGGACGGCAGCATGTTGGTCAGGGGCACGGGCAGCGGCAAGGCCAGCAGCAAGGCCAGGAAGGCGATCAGCAGGGCATTGGCGCTGTGCGCCATCGGCCAGGCCAGCCACTGGGTGTGCCGCGGCCGCACCCACTTCTCCAAGAACCGCAGCAGTTTGACCCCGCTGCCCAGAATCCGCCGCTGCAGATGCGCCGGCAGCGGCTTATCCCCCACGTAGCGCGGCACCCGCGGCGGCAGCGACAGCGCCAACCGAGCCGCCAAAAACATGACGATCGTCCCCAAAATGCCGCTGCTGCCCGGTGGCGCAATGGGAAGCACAAACGGCAAACAAAGGAAAATAATCACCAGATATAATCCGCGCCCCTCGGTGCGCACCAGCAACTGGTTGACCGTGACCCTGTCCCCGGACTCATTATTGGCCAACAGCGCCTCCAGACGTTGCGATAAGAGCAAATCACTGCCGGGCGGTTTTTCAGTTGGTCGCTGACCCTTCATGCTTTGATCCTGTCCATCCGGTTAACCCAGTCAACCCAGTCAACCCAGTCAAGAATTCTGACCGCCTCGCACTCGCGATGGGCGCATCTCACTATGTCGACCATGGCAACCTAAGTGCTTTTGGAGCGCGGACATTCTTGTCCGCCTTTTGGTTCTAGACAACGCCAAAGCGGACAGGAATGTCCA
>Ga0209538_1000508_pt1 | contig 22552 bp, 14 predicted proteins | sample BarGraNGADG00211_2_FD_184492 | JGI IMG/M metagenome (GOLD analysis project Ga0209538, IMG submission 184492) | Arctic peat soil microbial communities from Barrow, Alaska - Barrow Graham LP Ref core NGADG0004-211 (SPAdes) (version 2) | ecosystem: Environmental > Terrestrial > Soil > Wetlands >... | reverse complement strand
GGAGAGAAAGAAAATAGAGCAGCTGAATTGGTTGTTGCCAAAAAAGAACTTGTCTATCAAAAAAAGGAGAAAGCAAAACGAGCTGCAGAATTACTCATTGCAAATACAGAACTTGCCTTTCAAAATAAGGAGAAGGGAAAACGGGCAGCTGAGTTAATCATTGCCAACAAAGAACTTATATTTCAAAACAAAGAGAAGGAAAAACGGGCAGCTGAATTAAGTATTGCAAATAAAGAACTTGTCTTTCAGGATGAAGAGAAGGAAAATCGTGCAGCAGAGTTAATTATTGCCAACAAGGAACTTGACTTTCAAAACGAAGAGAAAGAAAAACGTGCAGCAGAGTTAATCATTGCAAACAAAGAGCTTGTATTTCAGGATGAAGAAAAAGGGAATCGGGCTGCTGAATTAATCGTTGCCAATAAAGAACTTTTCTATCAAAATGATGAAAAGGAAAAACGAGCTGCAGAATTAATCATTGCAAATACAGAGCTTGCCTTTCAAAATGAAGAGAAAGAAAAACGTGCCGCAGAGTTAATCATTGCTAACAAGGAACTTGTTTTTCAAAATGACGAGAAAGAAAAACGTGCCGCAGAATTAAGTATAGCTAATACTGAACTTGCTTTCCAAAACGAAGAGAAAGAAAAACGGGCTGCAGAATTAAGTATTGCTAACAAAGAACTTGTCTTTCAAAATGATGAGAAAGAAAAGCGGGCTGCAGAATTAAGTATTGCTAACAAAGAACTGGTCTTTCAAAATGAAGAAAAAGAAAAGCGTGCCGCAGAGTTAATAATTGCCAACACAGAACTTGTCTTTCAAAATGAAGAGAAAGAAAAGCGGGCAGCAGAATTAGGTATTGCTAACACCGAACTTGCTTTCCAAAATGAAGAAAAAGAAAAACGTGCAGCAGAATTGGGTATTGCTAACACTGAACTTGCTTTTCAAAATGAAGAGAAAGAAAAACGAGCCGCAGAATTGATTATTGCAAATACAGAACTTGCCTTTCAAAATGAAGAGAAAGAAAAGCGAGCAGCAGAATTAGGTATTGCTAATACTGAACTTGCCTTCCAAAATGAAGAGAAAGAAAAACGTGCAGCAGAATTGAGTATTGCTAATACTGAACTTGCCTTTCAAAACGAAGAGAAGGAAAAACGTGCCGCAGAATTAAGTATTGCAAATACAGAACTTATCTTTCAAAACGAAGAGAAAGAAAAGCGGGCAGCAGAATTAAGTATTGCTAACACAGAACTTGCTTTCCAAAACGAAGAGAAAGAAAAGCGGGCAGCAGAATTAGGTATTGCTAACACCGAACTTGCCTTCCAAAACGAAGAGAAAGAAAAACGGGCAGCAGAATTAGGTATTGCTAATAAAGAACTTGTCTTTCAAAACGAAGAGAAAGAAAAACGTGCAGCAGAATTAAGTATTGCTAACACAGAATTAGTCTTTCAAAACAAAGAGAAAGAAAAACGGGCAGCTGAATTAATCATTGCCAAAGAGAACGCGGAACAAAGTGATAAATTAAAAACTGCCTTCCTTCAGAATATGTCTCATGAAATTCGGACACCGTTGAACGGTATTATTGGTTTTTCTACTTTGCTAAATGATGAAGACTTAAGCAAGGATGATATTAAAGAATTTACTGCAATTATTAGTCAAAGCGGAAAACGTCTTATTGAAATAGTAAATAACGTTCTTGATATTTCCAAAATACAAACAGGACAAATTGTAATTAAACGACAATCAATATTAATTAATTCAATATTTTCGGATTTATTCACTTTTTTCTCTCCTATTGCGAATGCTAAAAATATTTGTTTGAATTATAATAACCAGGATGATAAATTTAGAACATTATATACAGATGAAGCTAAACTGCATCAGATTCTTATGAATTTAATAAATAATGCTGTAAAATTTACAAAATCCGGCAACATAGATTTCGGTTTTGAAATCAAAGATGATTTTATACAATTATATGTTAAAGACACCGGAATTGGAATCCTTCCGGAACTGTATGAAACGATTTTCGATAGGTTTATTCAGGCTGAGCAAACAATGACCAAGAATTATGAGGGAGCTGGTCTGGGGCTTGCTATTTCCAAAGGGCTTGTAGAATTGCTGGGTGGTAAAATCTGGGTAGAATCGGAAATCGATAAAGGGACAACATTTTTCTTTACTATACCATATATTCAAGGCGATGAACATTTTCAAACTGATATTAATTATTTAGAAATTCCGGGAAAACCTGTTCGTGGAAAAATTCTGATAGCTGAAGACGATTGGACAAGTTTTCAATATCTTAAAAGAATTTTAGTTAAACAAGACATTATTGTAATTCATGTTGAGAACGGGGAGCAAGCTGTAGAAGCAGTAAGGAATACACCTGATATCAATTTGATATTGATGGATATAAGAATGCCTGTAATGGATGGAATAGAAGCAACAAAACGAATAAAGCAGATTAGGCCTAATTTGCCAATAATTGCGCAGACTGCCTATGCCTTCGAAGATGAAAAAAATAAAATATTATCATTCGGATGTGATGAATATTTGGCAAAGCCTTTGGATAATATTAAGCTAAATACATTAATAAAAAAGTATTTAAATTAAAGATTCTTGATATATTGGATTCTATAATAAGGGAGAATTAATCTGTTTTTTATTAAAATATTTTTTCGACCTTTACGAATACAACTTGTATTCACCACAATATTATGAATTCTAAAGAGTCTAATCACCCTGATACAGAAAACACAGGTCAAAATTCTGATAATAATCGCCGGTCTTTCCTGAAAAAAGCTGCTGCAGCAACTGTCGTTATTTCCAATACAGACCTCTTTGCCTTTGCGAAGAAGAGTTTCGTAAAGGAAGTGAAAACTATTCAGGAAATCCCCTGGTATAGACGAGTAACCCGTTGGGGGCAAACAAACATCACAGAAAAAGATCCTGCTCATTACGACATTGAATGGTGGCGTAAATATTGGAAACGAACTCAAACGCAGGGAGTGATTGTCAATGCCGGAGGTATCGTCGCTTATTATCCCAGTAAAATCCCCCTTCACCGTCAGGCACAATATCTGGAGGGGCGCGACCTTTTTGGTGATTTATGTCGCGCTGCTCATGAAGATGGTTTAGTGGTATTTGCCCGCATGGATTCAAACCGTGCGCATGAAGAGTTCTATAAGGCACACCCTGACTGGTTTGCAATCGATGGAAACGGAAATCCTTATAAGGCAGGAGATCTTTATATCACCTGTGTCAACAGCCCGTATTATAACGAACACATTCCGGCAATCCTGAAAGAGGTTTCAGATTTATATCATCCCGAAGGATTCACCGATAACAGTTGGAGTGGATTGGGCCGTGATTCAATTTGCTATTGCGAAAACTGCAAAAAGAGTTTCCGGGACAAAACGGGGAAAGATATTCCGCGTGTTAGAAATTGGGATGATCCTGTATATAGACAATGGATCCGATGGAACTATGACCGGCGACTTGAAATATGGGATATGAACAACCGGGCTACTATTGCTGCGGGTGGGAAAAACTGTATCTGGTCAGGAATGAACGGGGGCTCTATCAGCGGACAGGCCAAGAGTTTTCGTGACTTTAAAGCGATTTGTGACCGGGCTGACATCATCATGCTCGATTCACAGGCACGCAATGATGCCGAGGGATTTCAGGAGAATGCTTTTAACGGTAAACGCATCCATGGCATGTTGGGTTGGGATAAACTGATTCCAGAAAGCATGGCAATGTATCAGGCTGGCAAACCTACATTCCGTTTGGCCAGTAAGCCAAAAGCCGAAGCACGTATGTGGATGCTAGAGGGAATTGCCGGAGGGATCCAACCATGGTGGCATTTTGTTGGAGCATCACATGAAGACCGGCGCATTTATCATACTCCAGAGTCATTGTTCAACTGGCACAAATTAAATGAAAAATTCCTGATTAACCGAACCCCGATAGCTACTGTCGGTGTGGTATGGTCACAACAGAATATGGATTTCTATGGTCGTGAAGAGACCGAACAAATAGTCGATCTTCCATGGCGTGGCATGATTCAGACACTGATCCGATCCAGAATTCTATACATACCTGTTCATGCAGATCATATTGATCGTGAGGCTGCCAATTTATCATTATTGATACTTCCAAACCTTGGGGTATTGTCCGATAGCCAGGTTATGAGTATCAGACGCTTTACCGAAAAGGGAGGAGGCCTGATTGCAACAGGAGAGAGCAGCTTATATGATGAAATGGGCGATCGTCGTTCAGACTTTGCCCTGGGTGATCTGTTTGGCGCTCATCAGACTGGAACAAGCACGAACAATACTGGTGCAGGATACAGAAAAAAGGTAGCAGAAACAAGTCATACCTATTTACGATTAAGTCCTGAGCTGCGTAAAAATGTTGATGGCCCACAAACAGGTCTGGAGCCAACAATATCAGGAAAGCGTCATCCTGTACTGAATGGATTTGAGGAAACAGATATTATTTCTTATGGAGGATTTTTAGGGTCTATCAAAACCGATGCCACAGCCGAAGTGTTGATGACTTTTATTCCTTCGTTTCCGATTTATCCACCCGAAACAGCATGGATGAGAGAACCGAAAACTGATATCCCCGGATTGATTGTGAATAATAAAGCCGGCAATGGACGTGTTATTTATATGCCAGCAGACATTGACCGGCAATATGGGCGTTACAACCTTCCTGATCATGGAGACTTGCTGGCAAACCTTGTTCGCTGGGCTTCTAAAGATAATATCCCATTGACTATAGAATGTGCAGGTTTGATTGACTGTAATCTGTTTCATCAATCCGAAAGGATGGTATTGCATTTGGTCAATCTGACCAGTGCAGCCACATGGCGTCAGCCTGTCGATGAACTGATTCCGATAGGTCCTGTAAAAGTGAGTGTTAAATTGAATAGGGATGTAACTGGCCGTGCTGTGAGTTCACTCGTCTCGGCACAGAAATTAGTTTCCAGGGTGGAGAAGGGGTGGGTTCATTTCACGATCAATACTATTTCTGATCATCAAGTTGTCGTAATAACCTAACAATCTCATTACCCAATTATTTTGTTTTAAAAATGCAATACTTCAAAGAAAAATAAGGATATAATAATATTACAAGTATGGGAACCAATCGACGTCAATTTATTGCCTCTGCCATAGCCGGTGGTCTGGCAGCATCAATACCATTATCTTCTAAAGGCAATACAACGCCTCTATCTGGAATAGATAAATTAGCGGATAAATATGATCGGCTTGATCAGATCCTTAAACAACCGGTGTTTAAAAAAGAGTATTTCACTTCACCGGTAATCATTGATAAGATCGAATTGCTCAGAAATGGAAATAATTTTATTTGCCGTGTTAGGTCTAAAGATGGGGCAGAAGGTATTTCTGTGGGCCACAGTGGTATGTTGAAAACTTTGTACCCTATATTCATCAACCTCGTGCAACCCTTTTTTATCAATAAAGATGCACGGGAACTTGATCTACTGGTTGAAAAAGTATACATCTATAGCCTCAACTTCAGATTAAACGGGATAGGCCTCGGTGTTCCTCTGGCCACTCTGGAGTTTGCCATTCTTGATATGATGGGACATATTGCTCAGAAGTCAATAGGTCAGTTGATCGGGAATATTGTTAATCCTGAAGTCGCTGTTTATCAGGCTACGGAATATCGTGAAAAACCGGTGACCGAATCAATGGAACTGATCAAAAGAGATGTGGCGGAATATAATGCCAAGGCGCTAAAGATAAAAGTCGGCGGTTTGATGTTTGGAACCAAGGATATGTATGCAGTGGGTCCGCCACATAGAACAGAGGAAATCATTCCCCTTGTCAGGAAAACTTTTGGCGACCAGATGATTCTTTATGCTGATTCAAATGGTTTTTACTCAGTAAAGGAAGCTATTCGTGTAGGGAAACTTCTCAAGGAATATAATTTTCAGTTTTTTGAAGAACCGGTATTTTTCGACTGGTATGAAGAGACCAAACAGGTTGCCGAAGCGCTTTCAATTCCGATTGCAGGTGGTGAGCAGGAATACAGCCTTCATGGTTTTCGTTGGCTCATAGCCAATGACGGACTTCAGATCGTTCAGCCCGATTTCTTCTATTTTGGAGGAATGATTCGCGGGATGCGGGTTGCACAAATGGCGCATGCTTTAGGAAAATCATGCACACCTCACATGACCGGTGGAGATCTGGGATTCCTCTATATGATGCATTTTGTTTCGGCTCTGCCCAATGCACTGCAATACCATGAATTTAAAGGTTTGAAAACAGATATCGTTTATGCATGTAACACATCGCCAATGAAATGCGTTAACGGTAAAGTTAAAGTCCCAACAGGTCCCGGCTCAGGAGTGATCCTTGATCCCGATTTCATCAAAAAGTTCCAGACTGTAAAATGATGCTCCGACCAGGATTTTAATAAGTGATTAAAATTGTTTTTTAAACGAATGAAGGATATACAAGAAAAATGTCAAAATGAAAAATAAAATCTAATCAGAAAAATGTATTGCATTTTGAAAAATTAAATTGTACCTTTATCAAAATCAATTGATAAGCTAATTTAAAAGTTGTTTAAATATTCTGGTAATAGCCCCAGACAAATCCCGGATACTTAGTAGATAATTTAAGTGTATGCCGTATTTAAGCCGTATTTAAGCCGTATTTAGGCCGTATGCATGTATACGGCATAGATACGGGATAATTACAGTAATCAATCGGGAAATTTGCGGGAAAGAGGGGAGTTATATTCCGGTTATTTAAGCCTTTTCACAGAATCATCAGGGAGATTAGGGGAAAAGATGATTTGATGTTTATTTTGAGTTTGAAAATGCTTTGTGATTGATTTTGAGAAATATAAAATCCATTAACTTTTACAAATTTAGTTCTTTTGGAGTATGAATGCAATAAAAATTGAAAATTATTCTGATTTCATAACCATAAAATGCAACAGTTCGGTTTTTGTATTTCTTAACACTACATTGACGATTGGTCGCAGATTTTCTTAGTATCTTTGCACATGATGAATAAGAAAGTATCTTCGGAACCAATTCTGCAAATCACACGCAATAAAGAAGTTGTGATTATTGAATATATTTGTGAAAAGGAAGAGACCTATAAATGCAGTGAATACATTTTCATAGACTCAGAAGAACACGCAAAACGATTTGAAAGAGACCTGATCTGGATATCTCACAGAGTGAACGGCACCGATTTTAGTTTTTATGCTAATAACGAGGAGGTCATCATTGATCACAGTGAACTGGTCAGTATCACAATTTCTACAGGATATATCGGATGTGATTACCAGGAGCATTTCTCATTTTAAATAATAATCAACCTTTTACGACTTCATGCTTTTTGATGTAGTCAGGATCGATATCTACTCCCAGGCCGGGACCAGTAGGTAGTTTCACGATGCCATTCTCGCTCACCAGAGATGAGGTTTTGCATTCGAAGGGGAGATCTTTGCTCAGAGATTTGAATTCGTGATATTTACCCGCATTGGGGATGGCTGAAATAAAGTGCATCATATATACATAGCCAAATCCATCACCCGTGATGTGAGGCGTACAGAGTTTTCCTGTCAAATGTGCCATGCGGGCTACCTTCATTGAGCGAACCATTCCACCAAAATAGAACATATCTTGTTGTACCACTTTTAAAGCATTATTGCCGATCAACCAACGGAAATTGTGAAGGCTGGCTTCCTGCTCACCTCCTGCAACCGGGATCTTCAAAGCATTGGCCACCTGGATGGTTTCTTCATACCAGTCGAAAGGAACCGGTTCTTCATAAAAGTCATAGTTATACTCCTGCATGATCTTGCCGATGCGGATGGCTTCCTTGACATCGTATGAGCCATTTGAATCGGCCGAAATCACCATCTGGTCTCCAAAGGTTTTGCGTACCAACGGGATGAGCTGGTCAGATCTTTTTGCCGGGAATTCAGGATGACTCATCCGGCCGCCAACTTTAAATTTGATGGCCTTGGCATGTGACAAAGAGAGTTGTTCTTTCAGGTGCTCTATCGTAAGTTCAGCTGTGATATCCCTCTCACTGTTTGCCTGATATACTGCAACCTCTTTATTGTGAATATCGCCAATCAATTGACCTATAGTTTTACCGGCAATCCTTCCCATCATATCGAGGATTGCAAATTCAAGTGTAGCTACAGGTACCCAGAGCGCCAGGTTTTGAAGTTTGTAATTGCTGTCGTATACAAAGACCTCTTCGAGCAATGCTTCCAGATTCCGGGCATCTTTGCCGATAAAGAATGGCTGTACACGGTTTACAAAAATAGGGTAAAGCGATTTCATCTGTCCGCTGTTCGAAACAGAGATGCCTTCGGCACCATCTTTTGATTTGACACGGCAAAGAAAACTATTCTTGTATCGGAGCAGTTCTATTTTATCAATTATAACTGGTGATGTGAATAATTCCTTTTTGAATACGGGTTGCGATAATATTTTGTCCAGTTGGGCATAATCAGTAAGAGTTGCAGTGGTGTTGAGCGCCTTTGATGAAAAAGGTAAAGCTGCTGCCAGTCCGCCCAGGGCTGCAGTTGTCAGGAATGTTCTTCTGTTGGTTGCCATTGGAGTTGATTTTTGGTTATCACGTTGTCACTCAGGGTAAAACAAAAAAAGAATTAGTCCACACCTGATTGATGTAGCCAAAAATATACATTTCTAACATCTAAACAATGAAATTTATTTAGGTTCTGTCTTTCAGATGTTGGTATGATTGGATAGGGAAAACATTTTTGTAGGCAGGACGGATGATCCTACGGGCGCCAAAGGTGAGTTCCTCCAGACGATGGGAACACCACCCTGCTATACGTGACATTGCAAAGAGGGGAGTATAGACAGGTTCTTTAATGCCAATGCAGTTGTAAACGAAACCGGAGTAGAAATCAACATTGGCACATACCCTTTTGGTGACCTTGTCACCTTTGAAGTCGTAAAATATCTGAGGGGCAAGTGTCTCGATCATTTCATAGAGTTCAAATTCTTCCAGACGATCTTTCTCCTGGGCAAGTTCACGAGCCTGTTTCTTTAAGAGTATTGCACGTGGGTCAGAGACAGTATAAACGGCATGACCAATACCATATATTTTCCCGGAACGGTCGTATGCTTTTTTGTTCAGCATCTTTAATAAATAATCCGTTACTTCCTGCTTATTGGACCAATGCTTTACATTTTCTTTGATATTGTCCATCATGCACAATACTTCATGGTTGGCGCCTCCGTGAAGAGGTCCTTTGAGTGAAGCGAGCGCTGAGGCAACGGCAGAATAGGTATCGGTTCCGGTTGAGCTGGTGACACGGATCGTGAATGTTGAATTATTTCCACCACCATGATCGGCATGCAAGATCAAAGCAAGATCCAGAATGTCTGCTTCAAGAGGTGTGTATTTCCCTTCACCTTTCATCATCAGGAGAAAGTTTTCAGCCGTACTCAATGCAGGATTCGGATGCCGGATCGACAATGTTTTATGCTGATAGAAGTGACGCATTGAATGATAGGAATACGCAATGATGGTAGGAAATTTGGCAATGAGATTCAGTGATTGATTGACGAGGTTTTCCGGTGATGTATCTTCGGCGTTTTTGTCCAGTGTATATAATCCAAGGACAGAACGGGTCAACATATTCATGATGTTCTGACCTTTGTTTGTCAGAATCATGCTATTGGTGAACTCATCCGGTAGCTCGCGCAATGAACCCATGTATTGCATAAAATCGGTGAGTTCAATGGCATTTGGTAGTTTACCTGAAAGCAATAAATAAATAACTTCATCAAAACCATGACGTTTTTGGTCAATGGCTCCCTGTACCAGGGCCTGTACATCTATTCCACGATAAATAAGCTTACCGTCGATTGGAACCAGCAGGTCTCCTTCTTTTTGATATCCTACAACATCTGCAACATTTGTGAGTCCAACCAGTACTCCGGTATGGTCTGCGTTGCGGAGTCCGCGTTTGACACTATACTTTTCAAAAAGCTGGGGTTCAATTACTGAAGCCTTGACTACAGATTCGGAGAGGTGTTTTACAATTGAAGGGATGTCTGACTTATTCATACTGCGATTTTTAACAAGAAAATTCAAAATTACACACAACTTTACATCAAAACAAGACATTCAACATGTTACATATTATGTATTAGTGGAATATAACAATTTACTTTTTTTTGTTAATATGAGAAACTGTTTAAATTTTATTTTTTCTTTTGCCCGTAGGGCATTTATGACAATAGAAAAGCAACTTCCCCTCTCATTTTGCCCGTAGGGCATTAACATTAAAGGTTGATTCCCTACGGGGAAAAGGTATATATTTCAGACCTTTCTATTGACATTAATGTCCTACGGACAATTTTAAACAGTTTCTGAATGTCCGGTGTAAGTTTTCTTATATTCCTGTTCCAGAAAAGCAGAGGTTAGTCCTTCGAAGACAAGTTGGCTTGATGTAATGCAATAAGCAGCAGCAAGTGTACCATATTTCATGCACTCTTTTAATGATTTACCTAAGAGATAGGCATACAGAAATCCGGAAAAGAAATTATCTCCTGCGCCATTGGTATCCGTAATAGCAAAATTTGTAAGTGCCGGCTCTTCTATCCAAACACCATTTATTGTTAACAATGATGCCCCATTTTTCCCATGCGTACATACTACCATTTCTTTTCCTTTATGAATCAGGTTTTGCATGGTTAGTTTATAGTTGCTGAGGTTATCTGAACTAAGAAAAATATAGTCGGAAGCATCGATAAATGGTTGATGATAATCATTCCCTTCAGTATAGTCGTGCAGGTCTGTCCAAACAGGTTTTGTGAATTGAGCCAGAAGAGGAATAAACTGTTTGCAATATGAAATGATATTGAGAATAATGATATCGCTCTTTAGGATCACATCCTTTATCAGGTTTAAATTGACCTCAGGAAATTCAGAAGATTGGGTGATGAAGATAGAAATGCGACTTCCTTGTGCATCCATGAGGTTGATATGTCGCTCTGTACCCTTTGGATCGATATCATAAATAAAGTCTACTTTTTCTTTGCGCAGATGATGTATAATATGGAGACCGTAAATATCATCACCCAAAATGGAATACAATGTGTTAGGCACACCCAGCTTTGTGAGACACAGTGATTTGCCTGATCCGGTAGATCCTGTAGTTTCCTGAAAAGAGGCCTGATGAATGGTCTGAGGAACAGGTTGTGGAAATTCGGGAAGAGAAACAATATGATCGAATGTAGTGCCACCGATGATAAAGATGCGTTCCATGGTATAATGATATTATGAGATTTGAAACAGCTTTATTTCGACATAAAACTATGAAATATAATGGTACTTTTTATCTATTGTGACATTATTGTGAGATCTGTTAATAGTTTTGATGAAAAACCAGATGTTATATTAGTAAAACTCATTACGGCAATATTTAAAGATAAGCCTGTACAATGAATGGATAAATTTGTATCACTTGATTTGAATTTAAAATAATAACTTTATCATCTGATATTCTTATCGTAATCTTAAATGATTTTTATTGCCTACAAACAAATATACTTGAAATGAGAAAAAAAATATTGTTGGTATTGATTCTGGTTGTATCCATAATTTTTAGTGCACATTCTCAAAAGAATGCTCCTATGTATAAAAATAAAAGTTTGCCTATTGAGCAAAGAGTGAAAGATCTCTTGCAAAAGATGACCATTGAAGAAAAAGCAGGGCAATTAAACCAGCTCAATGGTGGGGTATTTACCGGACCGGCATTAAACGATGTCGGACAAAAATCGAAGATGCAGCAAGTACGTGAAGGGAAAGTAGGTTCTTTTTTGAATGTGATCGGAGCTGCTGATACAAAGTCGATACAGAAAATAGCCATTGAGGAAAGCAGGTTAGGTATTCCTTTGCTTTTTGGATTTGATGTGATCCATGGATTTAAAACTATCTTTCCTATTCCATTGGCAGAAGCCTGTAGTTGGGATCTGGCTCAGATTCAAAAAAATGCAGGAGTCGCTGCGAAGGAAGCTGCCGCTTCGGGAATTCACTGGACATTTGCTCCAATGTGTGATATCAGTAATGATCCAAGATGGGGCAGGGTCATGGAAGGTGCCGGTGAAGACCCATGGTTGGGTGGTGAGATTGCCGCAGCAAGGGTAAAGGGATTGCAAGGTACGCTGAATGACTATCAACATATTCTGGCATGTGTAAAGCATTATGCTGTTTACGGAGCCGTTGAGGCCGGTAGGGAATATAATAATGTAGATGTATCCAGAGTTGCCTTATGGAACAAATATCTGCCTCCTTATAAGGCGGCTGTTGATGCCGGTGCTGCAACAGTAATGAATTCTTTTAATGTTTTTGAAGGCGTTCCAACAAGTGGTAATAAGTATCTTGTAAAAGATATACTGATCAAAAAATGGGGATTTAAAGGTTTTTTGGTGAGCGACTGGCAGTCATTCGATGAAATGGTTACATGGGGATATGCTGCTGATAACAAGGATGCAGTTTTGAAAGCGATGCAGGCTGGCAGCATGATGGATATGGAATCTAAAATCGTGGTGACCTATTTGCCTGAACTGGTGAAAGAGGGGAAGATAACACTTGCACAGGTAGACGATGCCGTTGGGAGGATTCTAACTTTAAAGTTTAAACTCAGGTTATTCGATGATCCTAATGGATTTTCTGATGAATCCAGAGAAAGCAAAACGCTTTTTACTCCGGAGAACCGGAAAGAGGCAAGAACAGCTGCAGCACGTTCTATTGTGTTATTGAAAAATGATAAAAATATATTGCCGCTGAATAAGTCTGTTAAGAAGATTGCATTAATAGGTTTTTATGCCAATAGTAAGGATGATATGTTTGATTTCTGGATTGGTAAGGGGGAGTCTAAAGATGCGGTTACTATATTTGAAGGACTGAAGAATAAATTCGGAAGCAATGTTTCGATTACATTCTGTGATGGATATACTGCGGATGCTACTACTAATGAAAAGCTGATTGGTGAGGCAGTTCAAAATGCACAGTCTGCTGATTTAGTACTTGTGAATGTAGGTATTAGTGGTAAGCTGGGAGGAGAAGACCGGGCACTGGCAAATCCTGCAATACCTGAAGGTCAGATTGAACTGATGAAGGCATTGAGGAAGACCGGGAAACCAATTGTGTCTCTTGTGTCGAGCGGAAGACCTTTGATCCTTACACAACTACATAATCTGACTGATGCTATCGTTCAGTGCTGGATACTTGGAACAGAAACCGGAAATGCTGTTGCTGATGTTTTAGTTGGAGATTACAATCCTTCAGCAAAAACAGTAATTACATTTCCATATGCTGTGGGGCAAATCCCGGTTTATTATAACCATTTCAATACAGGGAGACCACTTCCTGCAACAGGTGATCAAGGCTGGAAATCAAGATACAGGGATATTCCAAATGAACCATTCTATCCATTTGGTTATGGTTTGAGTTATACAACCTTTAAATATTCCAATCTGCAATTGGATAAGACCACTTTGAAAAGAGGGGATAAACTTTCAGTTTCCGTTACAGTTGCAAATACCGGAAACTATGATGGTGAAGAGGTAGTTCAGTTATACATCAGGGATTTGGCTGCTTCAATCATCAGGCCAGTTAAAGAATTAAAGGCATTTCAGAAAGTCTTTTTAAAAGCCGGTGAAGTGAAGACTGTTAATTTATCCCTGAAAGATAAAGACCTTTCATTTTATGATGCCGATGGAAACACCGTATTGGAAAATGGAAAGTTTAATGTTTTTGTTGGAGGTGATTCACAGAATGTATTGGAACAAGGTTTTGAACTAAAATAAATACGATTGTTATGTTCAGTCTAAAGAATGTTGCCGGATTCATTTTACCGGTTTTGATAGTAATTTTATCCGTAAACCAGGTATCAGCTCAGAAGTTTGAAAATCTGGCACTAACTCCCCCTATGGGTTGGAATAGCTGGAATGTATTTCAAACCAATATCAATGAGAAGATGATCAAAGAGATTGCCGACGCAATGATCTCTTCAGGAATGCAGAAAGCAGGTTATAATTATCTGGTATTGGACGATGGGTGGATGGCGATGGAGAGAGACAAAAATGGTGATCTGGTAGCTGATCCTAAAAAGTTTCCCAATGGAATGAAAGCACTTTCAGACTATGTTCATGGGAAAGGTTTGAAATTTGGATTGTATAATTGTGCAGGAACGAAAACATGTGCAGGATACCCCGGAACACATGGTTTTGAAATTCAGGATGCCCGTTATTATGCATCACAGGGAGTTGATTATCTGAAATTTGACTGGTGTAGTTCTGACGGACTGAATGCAAAAGAGGCATATACAAATATGAGTAAAGCCATAAGAGCTGCCGGTAGGCCAATGATATTCAGCCTGTGTGAGTGGGGAAACAACAAACCATGGGAGTGGGCAAAGAATGTTGGTCAACTTTGGAGAACCACGGGTGATATTTATGATTGTTTCGATTGCACCAAAAACAATGGTTCATGGTCTGCACATGGGGTGATGAAAATATTGGATATGCAAAAGAATCTTAGAATTTATGCCGGTCCGGGACATTGGAACGATCCCGATATGCTTGAAGTGGGCAATGGGGGGATGAAGTTTTCTGAAAACAGAGCTCATTTTTCAATATGGTGCATGTTGGCAGCTCCATTGATCTCGGGTAACGATTTGAGAAAAATGTCGAAGGAAACAACCGATGTGTTGACCAATACAGATGTGATTGCTGTGAACCAGGATAAATTAGGAATACAGGGATTCAAATATGCAGTCAGGGATAGTGTTGAGATCTGGTTTAAGCCATTATTAAAAAATAACTGGGCAGTTTGTTTTCTGAACCGTACCTCGACTGCGAAGCAGATAGAGTTTAACTGGAAGCTTGAGAATGTTAATGATGAATTCTCTGGGAGGAAGTTGATTGCAGTTAAAACGAATTATAAAATTAAAAACCTTTGGACAAAGAATGAGACCGGAACAACAAAAGAAACTTTAACAATCACAGTTCCTTCTCATGATGTGTTGATGTACAGATTGTATTAGTCTGAAAACTTAATTTAAATGTCTTATGAATAAGCCGGTTGGATCTTATAATGAGAAATTTTCCTTTCAATTAATGGGTGGGAGTTTTATTTTGAAAATATGTTTTGTGTTATTCTTAAATTTATCATGTTTTCAGAATGTTGGAGCAAATAATTCCATTTCTGATTCTGTTGCATTTTTTAAAGCAAACCATCCATATATTCAATATACAGGCAGAATAGATTTTTCGAACCCCCAATTGCCCCGTTTATGGGCCCCGGGTTGCTATATAACGGCCACTTTTACAGGTCCGGACTGCCAGATTGTGCTGAATGATGAGGAACTATGGGGCAAGAATCACAACTATCTTGAAGTAGTGGTCGATAACAATAAGCCAACACGAATTCAAACAACCGGTAAAAACAATGTCATACAAGTAGCGAGTGGACTAAGCGATGGTCCACATAACCTTGTGGTTTGCAAAAACACAGAGTCGAATATTGGTTATCTGGAAATGGTAGGTCTTAAATGCAAATCATTGCTTCCGGGCAAAGTTCAACCTGAAAGAAAGATTGAGTTTATCGGTAATTCAATTACCTGTGGTGCCGGTAGTGATGCATCTGCAGTTGCATGCGGAAAAGGAGTATGGCAGGATCAGCACAATGCATATATGGCATACGGTCCGGTAACTGCCCGTACATTAAATGCACAATGGCATCTGACTTCTGTATCAGGTATTGGTTTGATTCACAGTTGCTGTAATTTGACATTGACAATGCCTCAGGTATTTGATAAGGTCAATCTCATGAACAATACCATTCAATGGAATTTCAGTAAATATATTCCTGATGTTGTGACGGTATGTTTGGGACAAAACGACGGTGTTCAGGATTCAGCAGTGTTTTGTAAAGCCTATGTTGATTTTATCGGATCGCTTCGTATGCATTATCCCAAGGCAACTATCATTTGTTTGACCAGTCCGATGGCGGATAACAATTTGGTAAGAGTGATGAAAATACAGTTAGGTGCAATTGTAAAAACTGTGAATGATAAAGGTGACAATAACGTTTTTAAATATTTCTTCTCAAAGAGATATTATCATGGATGTGATACCCATCCTGATCTGAGCGAGCATCAGGAAATAGCGACAGAATTAACAGCTTATATCCAAAAGATTAAAAAATGGTAGTTGGAAAGTGTTGGGATGTTATATCGATCTTTCAGCTTAAATGAAAATGCGGGTACCGGAAAAGCTTTCACGGAATTCTTTAGGGGTACAATTCTTTCGTTTTTTAAATGTTCGGTTGAAGTTGGAAATATTGTTGAATCCACATTGATTTGCAACTTCTGCAATGGATGTTGTAGTATCAATCAACATGCGGGTGGCATGGCCCAGTCTGATTTCGGTAAGACAATCCATAAAGGTATTGCTTGTACGTTGTTTGAAAAAACGACTGAATGAAACTTCAGACATATTAGCCAGTTTGGCTACTTCACCTAACGTGACAGACTTATCAAAATTCTTATTCACATAATCCAAAGTTTTCTCAATCCTTCTGCTGTTATAATTGAACTGTTCAGCCATGGTGTTGAAAGCAGGACTGGAAAGAATTCTCATATTACGGGATATGGAAAGATCGTGCAGGATAGACATTAGTTCCAGAATTGAATCAAAACCATGTTTTTGGTTCAGCTCTACAATCCTTGTAGTTAACTGTTGAGTTGTTTCTTTTGAAAAAAGAATACCACTGGCTGACTTCTCCAACATGACACGGATGAAACTCAATTGATTTCTGCGTAAAAGCTTATCATCGAATAGGTTCTTATGAAACTGTATCGTTACTTCGGTGATTTCTTTACTCGTGCATTTATTGTTAAACCAGGAATGCTGGAGATTAGAACCTACCAAAACCAGTTCCAGATCATCAATCTCTTCGGTATTATCTCCTACTATACGCCTTGCTCCATTGGCATTGAGGATTAAATTGAGTTCGTACTCTTCATGATAATGAACAGGGAAGTCAAATTCTGATTTTATTCTTTTAAAGAGAGTAAAGCAATCGTTCTGTGTAAGAGGTGTTATTTCCCTCAGGAGTTCATTTTTCATTGAACAGATAGATTATGCATGTTAAACTTTAATACAATTGTAAAAAAAGCATGGGCAAAGATACATTGAAATTAACAATGATGTTAAAATAAAACCAGTACTAAGTTTAAAAAAGATTTAAAATTTACTAAATAGTGGAATGACTGAATATTGATAATTTACAAAATATTTGTTGAATGCAATTGATTGCAAAATAAATCCATTTACTAACTCGTGTTAAAGAATACATGCTGTTAATGAATATTCTAAGATGAAATAATTAAAATTTACTTCTGGTGTTATTAGAAAGTATTTATAAACGATGTGGCTGTAAAAAAATGATGTTCAATTTTCAACAAATGGGTTAGTTGTTAAAATTATCACAGTATAAATTAATAAATGATTAAAAAAGATGATTAATGGATAAAATAGTATTTGTATTATGGGAGATATTAATGATACATTTGATAAACTAATTGTCTCAATATGGTAAAATCTTACGCTACGCATTTTATGCAGTATTCATACGCATCCTTTTCCCATAGTCAGTATTCAAATCATGACAAACTTTAATCGGTAATTATATCGCTTTTGGTTTTCATTGTGCTTTTTAAAATAAATAATACTTCAGTATGGAATTCATTAAACTTCGTTTACTCTTACTAGCTGTTTTACTACTATTTGTTGCTGATCTCTCAGCACAAACTTCTTTTGTTATTTCGAAAAATCATCAATTTTTAATTTCCAATCACCCTTACTATTATATAGGTACAAACTACTGGTATGGTGGCCTTATTGGTAATGATGAAAAAGGAAAACAACGGATAAGGAAGGAATTGGATTTTTTAAAGCTGAAGGGTGTTACGAACTTAAGGGTATTGGCCGGTGCAGAAGGCAGTGGTCAGATCAATGGAGTGCCACGTATAGAGCCTGCGCTTCAACCAAAGGCAGGTGTATTCAAAACAGATTTATTAAAAGGTCTTGATTTCTTATTGGCCGAGATGGGGAAACGCAATATGAAAGCTATCATTTTTTTGAGCAATAACTGGGAGTGGAGTGGGGGTTTTCTTCAGTATTTAAATTGGAACGGTATGATTGCTGATTCTGTTTTACAACGCAAACTGAACTGGGACGAGTTAAGAGATTATGTCAGCAAATTTTATTCATGTGTTCCTTGTAATGAAATGTATAAGATGCAGGTTAAGTTGATTGTAGACAGAACAAATACCATTACGGGAAAGAAATACAAAGAAGATAATGCAATAATGGCTTGGGAACTAGTCAATGAACCAAGACCAATGAGGCCTGCAGCTATTCCTTATTTTGTCAGTTGGATTCATACTACGGCAGCATATATCAAATCTTTGGATAGAAAACATTTGGTTACTACCGGGAATGAAGGTGAGATGGGTAGCGAAAATATTGAAACTTTTACGAAAATTCATGCCGATAAAAACATTGATTATGCCACAATTCATATCTGGCCTAAAAACTGGGGGTGGTTTCAGGACACTACTATCACTAAAAATATGAATACTATTATTGGCAATACCAATGCTTATATTAGTAAACATGTAGAGGTAATGAAGAAATTGCAAAAGCCTTTGGTCATTGAGGAGTTTGGATTGCCAAGAGACGGTCATTCATATCAGGTTTCTTCTTCAACCAGGTTGAGAGACCGTTATTTTGAAACAATATTTAAATCTGTTCTGGATAGTTATAATCAGAAATCAGTAATCGCCGGATGTAATTTCTGGACATTCAGTGGAATAGGAAGACCTTCATATCGTCAACTTTTATGGAAAAGAGGTGATGATGTTTTGGGCGATCCATCAGTAGAAGAGCAGGGATTAAATTCTGTGTTCGATACCGATGCAAGTACATGGAAATTGATTGAATCTATTACTCAAAAAATAAAATAATGTTAAGAAGACTAAACTCAAAAACTGCTTTAATACTCACAATTCTTTTAATGGTGTTCACTTGTTCAGTCATGGCACAGAAGGATTTACCAATAGATAAAAATGCAACCAAAGAAACGGTAAATCTTTATCATAACTTGAAAAGAATAGCTCAAAAGAGTTATTTATTTGGTCACCAGGATGCTACTGCATATGGAATTGGCTGGAAAGAATTAGAGAATAAAAGTGATGTAAAAGATGTAACGGGAGAATTTCCAGGTTTATATGGATGGGATTTGAGTGGTATAGAATTAAAGAATCCTAAAAATATTGATGGCGTGGTTTTCAATAATACCCGGAAACTTGTTCAGCAGGCATATCAGCGTGGAGGTGTGAATACCTTTAGTTGGCATTGTCCAAGTCCATTTGGTTACGAAAAAGGAGCTTGGGATGTTACAAAAGGAACAGTAAAAAGTATATTACCGGGTGGGGCCAATCATGAGAAATATAAACTGTGGCTTGATAATGTTGCCGGTTTTTTTCTTTCACTTAAAGATGAACAGAACCAACTGATTCCAATCCTGTTCAGGCCCTATCATGAATTAACAGGCAACTGGTTTTGGTGGGGCACGAGTGCTTGTTCGCCTGAAGAATTTAAAGCGATCTGGAAATATACAATTCAATATCTGCGAGATGTAAAACAAGTCCATTCATTGCTCTATGTATACAATACTGGTGGTGATTTTAAAAACAAAGAAGAGTATCTTGAAAGATATCCGGGGGATGACTATGCAGATGCCTTGAGTTTTGATTCATATCAGTTTAATGATCCTTCAAAAGATGATGGCTTTATCAGGGCAGTGGATGCTAAACTGACAATTTTGGACAATTTGGCGAAAGAAAAAAATAAAATTGAAGCGCTTGCTGAAACAGGATATGAAGCCATTCCTTATCCTGAGTGGTGGACCAAAACCCTGGCTGCTGCTATTGGCAATCATCCGATTTCCTATGTATTGGTATGGCGTAATGCAGGATTTGTAGAAAGCATGAAAAAAATGCATTACTACGCTCCTTTCAAAGGACAGGTTTCAGAAAAAGATTTTATCATTTTTTCTAAGATGGACAGAACACTTTTTGAAAAGGATGCTAAAACAGAAAAATTGTATCAGTAATAATATGATCTCTTATGCAGGATAAAATTACATGGAAAGATAAAGTTGGATACGGTTTTGGCGATGCTGCATCGTCGATGTACTGGAAGATATTTGGTATGTATCTTTTGTTTTTCTATACAGATGTGTTTGGAATTCCTGCCGCCGAAGTAGGGACGATGTTTTTAATAACCAGAATCTGGGATTCATTTTTTGACCCTGTTGTAGGAGTATTGGCAGATCGTACAAATACTCGTTGGGGGAAATTCAGACCATATCTTTTTTGGGTTGCAGTTCCTTTTGGTTTAATCGGAATCCTTACATTTTATACTCCAGAGTGGACTACGGGATATAAAATAATCTATGCTTATGTGACCTATTCCGCAATGATGATGATCTATTCATTGATCAATGTGCCATATGCATCTTTGTTAGGTGTCATGTCGGCTGATGGGAAAGAGAGAACTACACTGTCATCTTACCGCATGGTATTTGCCTTTGCCGGTAGTTTACTTGCCCTTTGGATTATAGAACCATTGGTAAGATTTTTCAGTAAAGGTTCAAATGAGATTGCTAGTCTCCAGCATGGCTGGATGATGGCAATTGTGGTATTTTCATTGATAACCACAGCTTTGTTTTGGGGATGTTTTTGGTTTACCAAAGAAAGAATCAAACCCATCAAAGAACAAAAACCTTTATTAAAACAAGATGTGAAAGATTTATTTGCCAACAGGCCCTGGTGGATATTATTGGGTGCTGGTGTTGCTGCTTTGATATTTAATTCAATCCGTGATGGAGGTGCCGTTTATTATTTCAAATATTATGTTCAAACTACAGAAACCTACGATTTAAATTGGGGTATTATTTCTACTTCTCTTTCACTAACAACTATGTATTTTGTTATCGGGCAGGCGTCGAACATTGTAGGTGTTATTATTGCTACTCCTTTTTCTAACAGATTTGGGAAAAAGAATACTTATCTGACGGCCATGTTTTTGGCAAGTGTATTGAGTATTCTATTTTATCTTCTGAACAAAACAGACATTGTAATGATTCTGGTCTTCCAATGTATCATCAGTATTTGTGCAGGAAGTATATTCCCTTTGTTGTGGTCAATGTATGCCGATACAGCTGACTATTCAGAATGGAAAAAGGGAAGAAGGGCTACAGGTCTGATATTCTCCTCTTCTTCTATGTCACAAAAATTTGGATGGACAATAGGAGGCGCTACAACAGGTTGGTTGCTCGGCTATTATGGATTCCAAGCCAATGTTATTCAATCGGATGCTACTCAAACCGGTATTCGTTTGATGCTGAGTCTCCTGCCTGCAATCGGTGCTGTACTGTCTGTTGTATTCATTTCCATTTATCCACTCAGTGAAAAGAAATTAATACATATTACAAATGAATTGAATCAAAGAAGGAATACTACAACAGAACTTTGAGTTGATATGTGAAGAATCACTTATTCAAAATCAAATTATTAATATTTTAAGGAATTAAGTTTTATGTCAGATAATATTATGAAGTCCGGAACCTTTGAAGACCGTTTAACGGCTTTGGAAGATGAGTATCTTCGATTGATTCATCAAAAGAATAATACTGTAGAAAACGGTAATGGAATATTTGACAGGTATACATATCCTGTTCTGACTGCCCGGCATGCACCTGTTTTCTGGAGGTATGATTTAAATGAGAAAACCAATCCTTTTCTGATGGAACGTTTTGGAATTAATGCAGTATTAAATGCCGGAGCTATTAAGCTAAATGGCAAATTTATGTTGGTGGCACGTGTTGAAGGAAATGACCGTAAATCTTTTTTTGCGGTAGCTGAAAGTGATAACGGGATTGATAAATTCAGGTTTTGGGATTACCCTGTAATGATGCCGGAAACCAATAATACTGATACGAATGTCTATGATATGCGATTGATCCAACATGAAGATGGTTGGATCTATGGTGTCTTTTGTACTGAAAGAAAAGATCCTGCTGCCAGACCGGGAGATGAAAGTGCTGCAATAGCACAAAGTGGAATTGCAAGAACAAAAGATTTGAAGAATTGGGAGAGACTGGCTGATTTGAAAACCAGTTCAGCTCAACAACGAAATGTTGTTTTGCATCCCGAATTTGTTAACGGGAAATATGCTTTTTATACGCGGCCCCAGGATAGTTTTATTGAGGCTGGTAAAGGTGGAGGTATTGGTTTTGGCCTGGTTAACGATATTAAAAATGCAGAAATTCATGATGAAGCGATAGTCGATGCAAAAATGTATCATACTGTTTATGAATCAAAAAACGGACTTGGACCTGCACCTATTAAAACAGAAAAGGGTTGGTTGCATCTT
>Ga0209538_1000506_pt1 | contig 22559 bp, 22 predicted proteins | sample BarGraNGADG00211_2_FD_184492 | JGI IMG/M metagenome (GOLD analysis project Ga0209538, IMG submission 184492) | Arctic peat soil microbial communities from Barrow, Alaska - Barrow Graham LP Ref core NGADG0004-211 (SPAdes) (version 2) | ecosystem: Environmental > Terrestrial > Soil > Wetlands >... | reverse complement strand
GTCGTCGGGAGCCGGCAGCCGGCCCGCGCCGACGTCCCGGGCGAGCAGCACGGTGGTCCGGGACGGATCTGCCAGGACGACGTCGACGCCGAGGGCGCGCAGGGCGAGCCCGATGCTGGCCCCCAGCAGACCGGTGCCGACGATCCGAACCGGGCCGCGGGTGGCGGCGGGCTGGGTCGGCGCAACCACCGGGCCGGGCTGGCTGGTCATTGCGCCAGGTCCCGTCGCAACACCGTCGCACCGTGCAGGTACACGTGCTGCACCTGGCTGCGGGCGACGGGGAGGTCGGCATGCGCCATCAGGCGGACGACGCGCGGCAGTGCGCCCGGCACGTCCATCTCCACCGCGCAGATCAGCGGCACGTCGCCCATCCCCATCTCGCGGGCCGCCGTCGCCGGGAAGTCGCTGCGCAGGTCGGGGCTGCAGGTGAACAGGATGGAGATCAGGGCATCGGCGGTGATCCGATTGGCGTCCAGCACCGCCTGCACCAGCTCGGCGGTGCGGGCGAACAGATGCTCGCGGTCGTCCCGGTCCAGCTGGGTCGCACCGCGGATGGCCCGGACAGTCATCGGGTGGCCTCCCTCGTCGGCCGGGGACGACCCGGCGGGTGCGCGTGCGGTGGAAGGTTACCGGCCCGCCCGCCGCGCCATGCAGACCATCGGCGATCCGAGGCACCGCGTGCCGCGCTCACAGACCCACCTCGGCCATCAGGGCACCCAGCTCCTTGCGGCTGAGCTCCCGCGTCTGGCCCGGCCGAAGGTTGCCGAGGCGCACCGGTCCCATCTGGGTGCGGACCAGCCGGGTGACCGGGTGCCCGACGGCCGCGAACAGCCGCCGCACGATCCGGTTGCGGCCCTCGTGCAGCACCACCTCGACCAGGCTCGCCGACGCGGTTGCGTCCACGACGCGGTAGGAGTCGACCACCACGGGACCGTCGTCGAGGTCGACACCCGTGCGCAGGCGCACGCCGACCGCAGGCTTGACCCGTCCCTGCACCGTGGCGAGGTAGGTCTTGGCCACCCCGTGTGACGGGTGGGCCAGCCGGTTGGCCAGCTCCCCGTCGTTCGTGAGCAGCAGCAGGCCCTCGGTCTCCGCATCCAGCCGCCCGACGTGGAACAGCCGTTCCGGGCGGTCGGCGACGAACTGTGCGAGGGACGGGCGGCCCTGCGGGTCGCTCATCGTCGAGACAACGCCGAGCGGCTTGTTCAGGACGATCGTGACCACCGAGGTGTCCAGCTGGAGCCGCAGGCCGTCCACATGCACGACCGCGGACCGTGGGTCGATCCGAACGCCCTGCTCGGCGACCACGACGCCGTCCACGCTCACCCGTCCGGCCGCGATCAGCTCCTCACAGGCCCGGCGAGAACCCAGCCCGGCCCCGGCCAGCACCTTCTGCAGGCGCACGCCGTCCGGGTCGTGCACATCGGCCGGACGGTCGGCGTGGCGGTCGCTCATCGGTCCTGCGCCTCGTCGATGCCCGACATGGCCTCCAGGTCCGGCAGGTAGGGCGCGAGCGGCGGGAGCTCGTCAAGGCTCGCCATGCCCATCCGCTCCATGAAGTACGACGTCGTGCCGTAGAGCAGGGCGCCGCTGGGCTCGGTACCCACCTCCGCCACCAGGCCGCGCGTGACAAGGGTGCGCATCACCGACTCAACGTTCACCCCGCGCACCGCGGAGACCTGTCCTCTCGTGACCGGCTGCCGGTAGGCGATCACCGCGAGGGTCTCCAGCGCGGCCTGGGTGAGCCGGGCGGCCTGGCCCTCCAGCACGAACCGCCCGACGACGTCGGCGTGCGCGGGTGCGGAGTACACCCGCCAGCCTCCGCCGGCCTCCCGTAGCTCGAACCCTCGGGGGCGGCCGCCGGACTCGCCGCGGTACTCCGCGGCGAGCGACGCCAGGATCGCCTCGACCTGGCCGGTGGGCACGCCGAGGACCGTGGCCAGCTGCACGGCGGGGACCGGCTCGTCGGCCACCATCAGCACCGCCTCGAGGGCGGCTGCGGCGCCACCGGGCAGGTCGGCCACGTCGAAGGCCAGCTCATCCACCGCGGGGGTGGCGTCGTCGGGGATCGTCACGAGCCGTTCCTCTCCTCGTTCGCCTCGGGCGGCGACGAGTCGGCCGCCCTGAGGTCGGTCGGTGCACCGGCCGATGCGTCGGCGTCGACCGGTGTGCCGTGGTACTCGTCCTGCACCGTCACATCCGTGTCGCCACCCGTCCACCGGATGGTCAGGTCACCGAGCGGGGTCACCTGGTCGAACGCGATGACGCCCTCCCGGAACAGCTCCAGCAGGGCAAGGAACCGGGCGACCACCATCCCGGTGGACGTCGCGTCGTGCACGAGGCTGCGGAAGGTGCCGGATCCCCCGCGACGCAGCCGGTCGACGAGCACAGCGGCCTGCTCGCGCACGCTCACGGCGGCCGTGTAGATGTGGCCCAGGTCGACTCCCGGCTTGTCCGGCCGGGGCTGCATCGCGTGCGCTGCGAGCACGGCGAGCTGGTCCGGGCCGATCCGGAGCACCAGCTCGGGCAGCAGGGCGGCCAGGTGCGGCTCGAGGCCGACCTGGCGCGGCAGGCTCCGGGCCTGCTCGGCCAGCCGAGCAGCGATCCCGGCTGCCACCTCCTTGAATGCCCGGTACTGCAGGAGCCGCGCGAAGAGCAGGTCCCGCGCCTCCAGCATCTCCAGGTCCTCGGCGTCGTCGACATCGGTCGCCGGCAGCAGGCGTGCGGCCTTGAGGTCGAGCAGGGTGGCCGCGACCACAAGGAACTCGCTGAGATGGCCGAGCCCCCACGGCGAGTCGCTGTCCTCGGCGTGCCGCACCGCGGCGATGAACTCGTCCGTGACCTGGGCAAGGGCGACCTCGGTGATGTCCAGCCGGTGCCGGGAGATCAGGCTGAGGAGCAGGTCGAACGGACCCGAGAAGTTGTCCAGGTGCACCTGGAAGCCACCGGCGCTCGCCGGTGCAGCGACCGCCCCACCCGGCTGCTCCTCAGGCGGCATCGCCGCGGGCCACGAGCTCTCGTGCGAGCTGGCGGTACGCCACCGCACCCGGGTGGTTCGGCGCGAAGGTGGTGATCGGTTCGGCGGCCACCGAGGAGTCGGGGAACTTCACGGTCCGCCTGATCACGGTGTGCAGCAGCTGGTCGCCGAACGCCTCCTGCACCCGGGCCAGGACCTCTTTGGAGTGCAGCGTGCGCGGGTCGTGCATGGTCCCGATGATGCCGTCGACGTGCAGACGAGGGTTCAGCCGGTCGCGCACCTTCTCGACGGTCTCGATCAGCAGGGCGACCCCGCGCAGCGCGAAGAACTCGCACGCCAACGGGATGAGCACGCCGTGCGCGGCGGTCAGGGCGTTCACGGTCAGCAGGCCGAGGGACGGCTGGCAGTCCACCAGGATCACGTCGTAGTCCGCCTCGGCCGGGCGCAGGGCCCGGGACAGGACCGACTCACGCGCCACCTCGCCCACCAGCTGCACCTCCGCCGCGGAGAGGTCGATGTTCGCCGGCAGCACGTCGAGGCCCTCGATGGAAGTGGGACGCACGATGTCCGCCAGCTGGGCCTTGCGGTCCATCAGGAGCGTGTAGACGGTGTCGTCGAGCTCGTGCGGGTTGATGCCAAGGCCCACCGAGGCGGCGCCCTGGGGATCGAAGTCCACGACCAGCACGCGCCGGCCGTACTCGGCCAGCGCCGCCGCCAGGTTGATGGTCGTGGTGGTCTTGCCCACCCCGCCCTTCTGGTTGCACAGGGCGATGATCCGGGCGGGCCCGTGGCTGTCAAGGGGCGCAGGGATGGGGAAGTCCGGGATGGCTCGACCGATGGGGTCCGTCATGGCCTGCGCGGCTCCGCGGTCCTGGCTTCTCACGGGCCCGAGGCTACCGCAGCCGGACCCATCGATCGGGGCTGCAACACCGGCGGCACGAGGTCAGCCGAGCGCCCGCGGGTGAGCCAGCGCGTAGACCTCGCGCAGGGAGTCCGGCGTGACATGGGTGTAGATCTGCGTTGTCGTCACGGACGCATGCCCGAGCAGCTCCTGGACCACCCGGACGTCGGCGCCACCGGCGAGCAGGTGGGTGGCGAAGGAGTGCCGCAGCGTGTGCGGCGACACGTCGTCGGTGATGCCGGCGCGCCGTGCGGCCTGCCGGAGCACCGCCCACGCGGTCTGCCGGCTCAGACGCGCCCCACGGGTGTTGAGGAACACCGCGGCTGTCCCGCGGCCGCCGGTCGCCAGGGCCGGGCGGGCGCGAACCAGATAGGCCTCGACGGCCTGCACGGCGTACGAGCCGACCGGCACGACGCGCTCCTTGCTGCCCTTGCCGAGCAGACGGGCCGACGCCCGGTCCGGGTCGAGGTCGACGTCGTCGACGTCCAGGCCGACCACCTCGCTGATCCGGGCCCCGGTGGAGTAGAGCAGCTCCAGCAGCGCCCGGTCGCGCAGCGGGACCGGACCCTCACCCTGGCCGGCGGCGTCGAGCAGTCGCTCGACGTCCTCGACGCTCATCGCCCGGGGCAGCCGACGTGGCTGCGCCGGTGGCCGAACCCCCTGCGAGGGGTCAGTCGTCGTCGCGCCCTCGACGGCGCAGAACCGGTGCCAGCCGTGCACCGCAGCCACGACCCGCGCGGTGGAGGACGCCGCCAGCGGGGAGAAGTCGCCGCCGCCCGTGCGCAGGTCGGTGACGAAGGCGCGGATGTCCGCCTCCTCGATCTGGTCCGGCGCGGTACGCCCTCGGTTCGCCAGGAACCCCGCGTACCTGGTCAGGTCGCGGCGATAGGCGGCAAGGGTGTTGCGGGCCAGGCCCCGTTCCACGGCCAGGTGGTCGAGGTAGGCCTCCATCACGCGCACGACGGCGGACGACGCGGTGCGCGCGGTGCCCGCGCTGCCGGCGGTGCCGGCCAGGTCAGGGCGCACGGGGGCGGGCTCCGATCTGCAGACGACTGGTGACGATGGTACGCCGGGACCCTCGGCCCGCCCGGGCTGACGATCCGCCCGGGCCGCCGACCCTGCCGAGGGCGCGCGCCTTGCCGGCGTCCACCACCCGGCCGGCGCGCCACCTGCGGCGACGCGCCGGTACGCTCGGAGGCGTTGGCCATCGGCTCGTCCGGTGCCTTCGCACACCCTGGCCGACCCCGTCGCGGGCCGCCGTGCCCAGCACTTGTCGGACGACCCCGGGCTGATGCTCCGGGCAGGAATGGGGATCCGTGAACAGCGCAGCCAGCACCGACCTCGAGTGGACCGACCTTGACCGCCGCGCCGTCGACACGTTGCGCGTGCTCGCGGCTGATGCGGTGCAGAAGGTCGGCAACGGCCACCCCGGTACGGCGATGAGCCTCGCGCCGGCCGCCTATCTGCTGTTCCAGCGGTTCCTGCGGCACGACCCGCGGGACTCCCGCTGGGCGGGCCGGGACCGGTTCGTGCTCTCCGCCGGGCACTCCTCGCTCACCCTCTATCTGCAGCTGTACGCCTCGGGCTACGACCTGTCGCTGGAGGACCTTGCCAGCCTGCGGACCTGGGGCTCCAGGACGCCCGGTCACCCCGAGTACCGGCACACCGACGGGGTGGAGATCACCACCGGCCCGCTCGGCCAGGGTCTGGCCTCGGCAGTCGGCATGGCGATGGCCGCGCGTCGGGAGCGTGGGCTCTTCGACCCCGACGCGCCCGCCGGCACCAGCCCGTTCGACCACACCATCTGGGCGATCGCCAGCGACGGCGACCTGATGGAGGGCGTCACGTCGGAGGCGTCCTCGCTCGCCGGCCACCAGGAGCTGGGCAACCTCGTCGTGATCTACGACGACAACCACATCTCGATCGAGGACGACACCGACGTCTCGTTCAGCGAGGACGTCCTGGCCCGCTACGCCGCCTACGGGTGGCACACCCAGCGGGTGGACTGGACCAACGGCGGCACCGGGTACAGCGAGGACGTGGTCGCACTGGCCGACGCCCTCGCCGCGGCAAGGGCCGAGACCGGGCGGCCGTCGATCATCTCCCTTCGCACGATCATCGGCTGGCCCGCGCCGACCAAGAAGAACACCGGTGCGGTGCACGGCTCGGCACTCGGGGCGCCCGAGGTGGCCGCCGTCAAGGAGCTGCTCGGCTTCGACCCCGATCAGCAGTTCCACGTCGACGACGCGGTGCTCGCCCGGGCCCGCGCCGTTGCCGACCGCGGCGGGCTTGCGCATGCGCAGTGGGACAACGCGTTCACCGAATGGCGCGCCCGCAACACCGAGCGGGCCGAGCTCTTCGACCGGATGGCCGTCCGGAGCCTGCCGGTCGGCTGGACGGACGCACTGCCCGTGTTCCCGGCCGGGAAGGCCGTTGCCACCCGATCGGCGTCAGGCAAGGTGCTCAGCGCGCTGGCACCCGTCCTCCCCGAGCTGTGGGGCGGGTCGGCCGACCTCGCCGGCTCCAACAACACCTCCATGGACGGCGAACCGTCGTTCCTGCCGACCCGGCACAGCACCAAGGAGTTCAGCGGCAACCCCTACGGCCGCACCCTGCACTTCGGCATCCGCGAGCACGCGATGGGTTCGATCCTGAACGGCATCGCACTGCACGGTGGCACCCGCCCGTACGGCGGCACCTTCCTGGTGTTCAGCGACTACATGAGGCCGGCGGTACGCCTGGCCGCACTCATGCAGGTCCCCGTGACGTACGTCTGGACGCACGACTCGATCGGCCTCGGCGAGGACGGGCCCACCCACCAGCCGGTGGAGCACCTTGCGTCGCTGCGCGCGATCCCCGGGCTCGATGTCGTCCGGCCCGCCGACGCGAACGAGACCGCCTGGGCGTGGCGCACCATCCTGGAGCGCACCCACCGCCCCGCGGGTCTGATCCTGACCCGGCAGAACGTCCCGACCTTCGAACGGGGCACGGCCGCCGAGGGCGACACCCTTGCCCCGGCCGACGGCGTCGCCGCCGGGGCCTACGTGCTGGCCGAGGCCAGGGGCGGCTCCCCAGCGGTGATCCTGCTCGCCACGGGTTCGGAGGTGCAGCTCGCGCTCGCCGCCCGCGAGACCCTCGAAGCCGACGGCATCGGCACGCGGGTGGTGTCGGTGCCCTGCCGGGAGTGGTTCGACGAGCAGGACGACGCCTACCGCGACCGCGTGCTGCCGTCAGCCGTTCGCGCCCGGGTATCGGTGGAGGCCGGTATCGCCCTGGGCTGGCGCGACCTGGTCGGTGACGCCGGCCGGTCGATCTCGCTGGACCACTTCGGCGCGTCGGCGGACTACGAGCGGCTCTACGCCGAGTTCGGCATCACCGCGGACGCCGTGGTTGCGGCGGCACGGGCATCCCTTGCGGACGCCGCCGCGGGCACGACGCCGGGTGGACCGGCCCGGGCCTGACCCCAGGAGGACGCATGACGAACCTCAGCACGCCCGACAGCGCAGCACTTCCGGCACCGATCGCTCGGCTCCGGGACGAGGGGGTGGCGATCTGGCTCGACGACCTGTCCCGCGAGCTGCTCTCGGGGGGTGAGCTCGCCCGCCTGGTGCGGGAGCGCGGCGTCGTCGGGGTGACCAGCAACCCGACCATCTTCGCCTCGGCGATGGCGCAGGGGCATGCGTACGACGACCAGCTCCGCACGCTGGCCGCCGCCGGGACGGCGCTGGACGACGCGGCCCTGGCGCTCATGACGCAGGACGTTCGGGATGCCTGCGACCTGCTGGCCGGGCTGCACCGGTCCAGCGGCGGGCTCGACGGACGGGTCTCGCTCGAGGTCGCGCCGAGCCTTGCCCGCGACACGGCCGGGACCGTCGCGATGGCGAAGCAGCTGTGGACGATGGTCGACCGGCCGAACCTCTACATCAAGATCCCGGCGACCGCCGAGGGCCTGCCGGCGATCGCGGATGCGACGGCGGCGGGGATCAACGTCAACGTGACTCTGATCTTCTCCCTCGACCGGTACCGCGGTGTGCTGGATGCGTACCAGGAGGGGCTCGAGCGCGCCCGGGCCGCCGGTCACGACCTCGCCCGGATCGACTCGGTCGCCTCCTTCTTCGTGTCCCGGGTGGACACCGCCGTCGACAAGCGGCTCGACGCCATCGGGACCGGCGAGGCCGCGGCGCTGCGTGGCACGATCGCGATCGCCAACGCCCGGCTCGCGTACCGGATCTTCGCCGAGACCACGGCGACGGACCGATGGCAGGACCTCGCGGCGGCCGGCGCCCGCCCGCAACGCCCGTTGTGGGCGTCGACGGGCGTCAAGGACCCGAGCTACTCCGACACCCGCTACGTCGACGAGCTCGTCGCACCCGGTGTTGTCAACACGATGCCCGGCGCCACCCTCGAGGCGGTCGCGGACCACGCGACGATCACCGGCGACACGGTCACCGGTGGGTACGACGAGGCGCAGGACCGGCTCGACCGGCTGGCCGGCCTCGGGATCGACCTCCCTGAGGTGACCGACGAGCTCGAGGCGCAGGGCGTGCAGAAGTTCGACGTCAGCTGGGCGGAGCTCCTCGGCACGGTCGCCGAGGGCCTGCGTGGGGCCGCCCGGTGAGCCATACCCCGAACGTCGCGCACGCCAACCCGCTGCGCGACCCGCGCGACCGGCGTCTGCCCCGGATCGCCGGCCCGTGCGGCCTGGTGATCTTCGGGGTCACGGGGGACCTCGCCCAGCGCAAGCTGATGCCTGCCGTCTACGACCTGGCCAACCGCGGGCTGCTGCCCCCTGGCTTCGCCCTCACCGGGTTCGCCCGGCGGGACTGGGACGACCAGGACTTCGCGCAGGTGGTGCACGACGCGGTCAAGGCGAACGCCCGGACACCCTTCCGGGAGAGCACCTGGGCACAGCTTTCCGAGGGCATCCGGTTCGTGCAGGGCGAGTTCGACGACGACGCCGCCTTCGACCAGCTGAGCCAGACCGTCGCCGAGCTGGACACCGAGCGGGGCACCGGCGGAAACCACGCCTTCTACCTGGCCGTTCCGCCGCGGTCCTTCCCGCTGGTCTGCCGCCAGCTGGCGCGCTCCGGGCTGTCCGAGCAACCTGCGGGCGCGTGGCGGCGGGTGGTGGTGGAGAAGCCGTTCGGCCACGACCTGGCCAGTGCCCGGGAGCTCAACGAGGTCGTCTCGGAGGTCTTCAGCCCGGAGTCGGTGTTCCGGATCGACCACTACCTGGGCAAGGAGACCGTGCAGAACATGCTGGCGCTGCGGTTCGCCAACCAGCTGTTCGAGCCGATCTGGAACGCCAACTACGTCGACCACGTGCAGATCACGATGGCCGAGGACATCGGCATCGGCGGCCGCGCCGGCTACTACGACGGCATCGGAGCGGCCCGCGACGTGATCCAGAACCACCTGATCCAGCTGCTGGCGCTGACCGCGATGGAGGAGCCGGTGTCCTTCGACGCCGACGACCTGCGCGCCGAGAAGGAGAAGGTGCTCTCGGCGGTGCGCCTGCCGAGGGACCTCTCGCTGCACACCGCCCGTGGCCAGTACGCGGCGGGCTGGCAGGGCGGCGAGGAGGTGGTCGGGTATCTCGAGGAGGACGGCATCGGGCCCGACTCGGTGACCGAGACCTACGCGGCGATCCGCCTCGACATCGACACCCGCCGGTGGGCCGGTGTGCCGTTCTACCTTCGCACCGGCAAGCGGCTCGGCCGTCGGGTGACCGAGATCGCCGTGGTGTTCAAGCGGGCGCCGCACCTGCCGTTCGAGTCGACGGCGACCGAGGAGCTGGGCGCGAACGCCCTGGTGATCAGGGTGCAGCCGGACGAAGGCGTGACCATCCGGTTCGGGTCGAAGGTGCCGGGAACCTCGATGGAGGTCCGCGACGTCACGATGGACTTCGGCTACGGCCACGCGTTCACCGAGTCCTCGCCCGAGGCCTACGAACGCCTCATCCTCGACGTCCTGCTCGGGGACCCGCCGCTCTTCCCGCGGCAGGAGGAGGTCGAGCTCTCCTGGAAGATCCTCGACCCGATCATGGCCTCGTGGGCGACCGACGGGTCACCCGAGGCGTACCGGTCCGGGACCTGGGGACCGGCCTCAGCAGACGCCATGATGGCCCGCGACGGACGCTCCTGGCGGCGGCCATGACCGCCCCGACCCCACCCGGAGGTGCCGGATGATCGTCGACCTGCCGGACACGACAACCAGCGAGGTCACCAAGGCGCTGGTCCGCCTGCGCGACGAGGGCGGAGCGGTGGCGCTCGGCCGGGTGCTCACGCTGGTCATCGACGCGGACGCCCGCGACGTGGAGGACGCCGTCGCCGTGGCGAACGACGTCAGCCGCGAGCATCCCGCTCGCATCATCGTGCTGGCCCGGCACGCCGACCGCACGACCCCGCGCCTCGACGGGCAGATCCGGGTGGGCGGCGACGCCGGCGCCAGCGAGGTGGTGGTGCTCACCGCCTCGGGCGAGATGCTCACCCACAGCGACACCCTCGTGATGCCGCTGCTGCTGCCCGATGCCCCCATCGTGGTGTGGTGGCCGCGGGAGATCCCGGGGTGTCCCGCCAAGCACCCGATCGGGCAGATGGCGCAGCGGCGGATCACCGACTCGCTGTCCTGCTCGGACCCGCTCGGCGCCCTTGCCCGGCTCCGGGACGGGTACTCAGAGGGGGACACGGATCTGTCGTGGACCCGGCTGACCGTGTGGCGGGCGCTCCTGGCGGCGTCGTTGGACCTGCCGCCGTTCGAGCCCGTGCTGCGGGCAGAGGTCAGCGGGAACGGCCGGCACCCCTCGGTGTTCCTGCTCGCCGCCTGGCTGGGACACAGCCTCGGCTGCCCGGTGGAGGTTGCGCGACAGACCGGTGTCAGCGGACTGACGAAGGTGGCCCTTGAGCGTGCGTCCGGCCCGATCGTGATCGAGCGTCCGGACGGCCTGACCGCAACCCTGCGCCACCCCGGGCAGCCAGTGCGGCGGGTGGCCATGCCGCTGCGCGAGCTGCGCGAGTGCCTCTCGGAGGACCTGCGCCGGATGGACCCGGACGAGGTCTACGGCGAGGTGCTCCAGCACGGACTCCAGGAGGTCATCGGATGAGCGCGATCACCGTCGTGGTCCACCCGGATCCGGCCACCCTTGCCACCGCCACCGCTGCCCGCCTGCTGGTGCGGTTGATCGACGCCCAGTCGGTGCACCGTCCCGTGCACGCCGTGCTCACCGGCGGCGGCCTCGGCATCCGGGTGCTGGCGGAGGTCGCCGCCTCACCGCTGCGCGACGTCGTCGACTGGTCGGGCGTCCACCTGTGGTGGGGTGATGAGCGGTACCTGCCGACGGGCCATCCGGACCGCAACGAGACCCAGGCACGGGAGGCGCTGCTCGACGCGCTGCCGATCCCGCCCGCGAACATCCATCCGATCCCGGCCGCCGACGCCCCTGGCATCGGCTCGCCCGAGGACGCCGCCGCCGGATACGCGGCCGAGCTGGCAGGTTTCGTCGTCGCGCACGACGGCGCGGCGGCCAGCGGCGACGCCGGGCCCGCCGTGCCGGTGTTCGACGTGCTGCTGCTCGGGATGGGCCCGGACGGGCACATCGCGTCGCTCTTCCCCGGACACGAGGCCGTGCACGTCGTCGACCGGACGGTGGTGGGTGTGCACGGCTCGCCCAAGCCCCCGCCGGAGCGGGTGAGCCTGACCTACCCCGCCATCGAGGCGGCCGAGGAGGTGTGGCTGGTGGTCGCCGGCGCGGACAAGAGCGCGGCGGCGGGTCGGGCGCTGGCCGGGGACCCGGTCGACGACGTCCCCGCCTCGGGCGCCCGCGGACGCAGCCGGACGCTCTGGCTGCTCGACCTGGCGGCCACCCGATGAGCGGCTCCATCTCGGGCGGCCGGCCCGAGCGCGTGTGGACCGCCGTCGACGACTACCTGGAAGGGCTGTTCCCGGAGGATGAGGTCCTCCTCGCGGCCCAAGCGGCGGCCGACGCCGCGGGGATGCCGGCGATCCAGGTCTCCCCGATGCAGGGTCGCCTCCTCCAGGTCCTGACCCAGGCGGTGGGGGCTCGCAGGGCGTTGGAGGTCGGCACGTTGGCCGGCGTGAGCACCATCTGGATCGCGCGGGGGCTCACCGGCCCGGACGCGCACATCACCACCCTGGAGGTGGAAGCCCGGCACGCCGAGGTCGCCCGGGCCAACCTGGCCCGCGCCGGCCTCGCGGACGTGGTGGACGTCCGGGTGGGGCCCGGCGTCGACAGCCTGGCGGCGCTCGCCGATGAGGGAGTGCAGCCCTTCGACCTGGTGTTCATCGACGCGGACAAGCCATCGAACACCGCGTACCTGCAGGCCGGGCTCCGGCTCAGCCACCCCGGCACGGTGATCGTGGTCGACAACGTGGTGCGCAAGGGGGCCGTTGCGGACGCCGACAGCACCGACGTGCGGATCCTCGGCTCACGGGCGGTGATCGAGGCGGTTGCCGCCGACCCGCGCCTGACGGCCACCGTCGTGCAGACCGTCGGCAGCAAGGGCTACGACGGGTTCCTGCTCATCCGCCGCCGAGCCTGACCACCGCACACCACGCCGGTCGGTGAGCTCGCACGTCGTGGCTCACACCCGCCGAGGGGGGTTGTGCGGCCCTCAGCCGCCGCGGCGCGCCCGAAGGGCTGCCAGGGCCTCGTCGAGGATCGCGGCGCCGTCCTCGTCGCTGCGCCGCTCCTTCACGTATGCCAGGTGGGTCTTGTACGGCTCGTTGCGCACGGGCTCCGGCGGAGCCGCCTGGTTGCGTCCGGCCGGGAAGCCGCAACGCGGGCAGTCCCAGGTCTCGGGGCCGTCGACGCCGGCCTCTTCGGAGAAGCTGGGTCGGGTCTCGTGGCCGTTGGCGCACCAGTACGACACCCAGAACCTTGGAGCGGACTCACCGCGCTCCGCCTCGCCCATCGGCCCGGCTCCGACGCGTGAACCTCTGATGGCGCTTCCGCTGGCCATGTGACCTCCTCAGCCGACGCGCTGGATCAGGCCCAGCAGGATGATGGTCGCCGTCCACACCAGCGCCAGGCCGATGGTGAGCCGGTTCAGGTTGCGCTCGGCAACGCCCGAGCTGCCGGCGCCGCTGGAGATGCCACCACCGAACATGTCGGACAGGCCACCGCCCCGACCCTTGTGCAGCAGCACGAGCACCACAACGAGGAAGCTGGTCAGAACCAGCAGGACCAGCAGGATGATGCGCAGTGCGTCCAACGGTCGTCCTTACGTCAGTGATCTGCCGCGCCGCGTGGCGCATGCCCGGTCAAGGATAGGCGACGCTCGGGGCGTCCGACGAACACGCCTCGGGTGACTTCACCTCAGGGGTGGTGCAGGCCCGGGCGACACGCACCCGGGCCAACACCCGCCACCTACAGTCCGACCCGGTGCGACTGGTACCGCACGATGCGCGCGAACTCCTCCGCGTCAAGGCTGGCCCCGCCGACGAGTGCACCGTCGACGTCGGTCTTGGCCATGATCGCGGCGATGTTGCCGGACTTCACCGAGCCGCCGTAGAGCACGCGGACGGCGTCGGCCAGCTCGCGCGTGTACAGCTCGGCCAGGCGGTTGCGGATCGCACCGCACACCTCTTGGGCGTCCTCCGGCGTCGCGACCTCGCCGGTGCCGATGGCCCAGACGGGCTCATAGGCGATCACGACAGTCGCGGCCTGCTCAGCAGACACACCCTCCAGCGAGCCGTCCAGCTGGGCGAGGGTGTACTCGACCTGCTGAGCGGCCTTGCGGATGTCCAGCCCCTCGCCGACGCAGACGATCGGTACGATCCCCTGCCCGAAGGCGGATCGCGCCTTCGCCGCCACTGTCGCGTCATCCTCGGCGTGGTACTGCCGGCGCTCGGAGTGGCCGACCACGACGTACGACGCACCGAGCTTCGCCAGCATCACCGGGGAGACCTCCCCGGTGTACGCACCGTCGGTGTGTGCCGACACGTCCTGGGCGCCGTAGCCGATCTCCAGCTTGTCCGCGTCCACCAGGGTCTGCACGGAGCGCAGGTCGGTGAACGGCACCAGTACGGCGACCTCGACGGCGGAGAAGTCGTGCTTGGCGTCCTTGAGCGTCCAGGCGAGCTTCTGGACCAGATGGGTGGCCTGGTGGTGGTCCAGGTTCATCTTCCAGTTGCCCGCCATCAGCGGGGTGCGGGCCATCAGTCCTCCAACACGGCGATGCCGGGGAGGGACTTGCCCTCGAGAAGCTCCAGGCTCGCCCCACCACCGGTGGAGATGTGCCCGAAGTCGGCCTCGTCGAAGCCGAGGCGTCGCACGGCCGCAGCCGTGTCACCGCCACCGACGATCGAGAAGGCACCGGCCTTGCCGGCATCGATGATGGCCTGGGCGACCGCGCGCGTGCCGGCAGCGAAGGGCTCCATCTCGAAGACGCCGGGAGGGCCGTTCCACACGATGGTCTTCGCGTCGGCCAGCTTGGCGGCGAAGAGGGCGGCGGAGTCCGGACCGATGTCCAGGCCGATCCGGCCGTCCGGCATCGCATCGGCAGGCACCACGTCGTGTGCCGCGTCGGCCGCGAAGGCGTCGGCCACCACGATGTCCGTCGGGAGCACGATCTCCACGCCGGCCGCCGTCGCCTGCTCCAGGTAGCCCTTGACCCTCTCGATCTGGTCCTCCTCCAGCAGGGAGGTGCCGACCGAGTAGCCCTTGGCGGCCAGGAACGTGAACACCATGCCGCCGCCGATCAGCAGGCGGTCGGCCTTGGTCATCAGGTTGGCGATCACGCCCAGCTTGTCCGAGACCTTCGAGCCACCGAGCACCACGACGTACGGCCGCTCCGGGTTGTCCATCGCCTTGCGCAGCGAGGAGACCTCGTTCACGACCAGGTAGCCGGCCGCGTGCGGGAGCCGCAGTGCGACGTCGTACACCGACGCCTGCTTGCGGTGCACGACGCCGAAGCCGTCCGAGACGAACGCGTCGGCGAAGGCAGCCAGCTCGTCGGCCAGCTCGCCGCGCACCGCGTCGTCCTTCGACGTCTCGCGGGGGTCGAAGCGGATGTTCTCCAGCAACGCGATCTCGCCGTCCTTCAGCGCGGCCACGACGGCCTTGGCTGACTCGCCGACCACGTCATCGGCCAGGACCACCGACTGACCCAGCAGCTCGCTGAGGCGGGCTGCAACGGGTGCCAGGGAGTACTTGGCCTCCGGCGCACCCTTGGGGCGACCGAGGTGCGCGGTCACGATGACCCGTGCCCCACCGTCGAGCAGGGCCTTCAGGGTGGGCAGGGCGGCCCGGATCCGGCCGTCGTCGGTGATGGTGGTGCCGTCGAGCGGCACGTTGAAGTCGGAGCGGACCAGGACGCGCTTGCCGCGCAGGTCGCCCAGTGTGTCGATGGTCTTCACGCCGGTTGCCAATCTGTCAGGGGTGGACATGACTGCGTCCGCGTACGGAGGTCACCCCGCAGGGCGACCTGCGTACGCGGACGCATGTGGGTCAGATGCTCCGGATCAGAGCTTGGAGCCCATGTAGGCGGCGAGGTCGACGAGGCGGCAGGAGTAGCCCCACTCGTTGTCGTACCAGGCCACGATCTTCACCTGGTCACCGATCACCTTGGTCAGGCCGGCGTCGAAGATCGCCGACGCAGGGTGCGTGACGACGTCACTGGAGACGATCGGGTCCTCGGTGTAGGCCAGGATGCCCTTGAGCTCGCCCTCCGCCGCAGCCTTCATCGCGGCGTTGACCTCTTCAGCCGTGACCTTGCGGCCCGGGATGAAGGTGAGGTCGGTGGCCGAGCCGGTCGGGACCGGCACCCGGATGGCGAAGCCGTCGAGCTTGCCCTTGAGGTTGGGAAGCACCAGGGAGACCGCCTTGGCCGCGCCGGTCGTCGTCGGAACCAGGTTGATCGCTGCGGAACGCGCCCGGCGCAGGTCCTTGTGCGGGGCGTCCAGCAGGTTCTGGTCCATGGTGTACGCGTGGATGGTGGTCATCAGGCCGCTGACGATGCCGAAGCTCTCGTCCAGGACCTTCGCCACCGGCGCGAGGCAGTTCGTCGTGCAGGACGCATTCGACACGATGTGCTGCGTTGCCGGGTCGTAGTCCTTGTGGTTCACGCCCATCACGAAGGTGCCGTCGATGTCGGTGCCGGGCACGGAGAGGATGACCTTCTTGGCTCCGGCGTCCAGGTGCGGCTGGCACTTGGGACCGGTGCGGAACACGCCCGTGCACTCCAGGACGATGTCGACACCCAGCTCGCCCCACGGCAGGGCCGACGGGTCCTTCTCGGCGAAGGCCTTCATCGACTTGCCGCCGACGGTGATGGACTCGTCGTCGTAGGTGACGTCCTGGGGAAGGCGCCCCAGGATGGAGTCGTACTTCAGCAGGTGCGCGAGCGTCTTGTTGTCGGTCAGGTCGTTGACGGCAACGATCTCCAGGTCGACGTCTGAGTTCTGGATGACGCGGTACACGTTCCGGCCGATACGGCCGAAGCCGTTGATTGCCACGCGGATGGTCACAATGCCCTCCTCGGGCGCGCCGGTGTCGCCGGCACGCGTGATCTGATCACTAACGGATGCGTACGGCGGTGTACGCGCGCCTGGCCGGACCGCGACTTCCGATCCCCAGATGCCCCAAGGCTACACGGGCGGCCGGAGCGGCGCTTCGGGACGTTCGTCCAGCGCAGAGGCCCAAACGCGACCCCGGTATGGCCTCCGGACCCGGTCTCAGACGTCCAGCATGTCCGGGGTCAGGTTGGCCTCGGTGTCCGGGATGCCGAGCTCCTCGGCGCGCTTGTCAGCGGTGGCCAGCAGGCGCCGGATCCGCCCGGCGACCGCGTCCTTGGTCAACGGCGGGTCGGCCAGCTGACCGAGCTCCTCCAGGGATGCCTGCTTGTGCTCCAGGCGCAACCGCCCGGCCTCGCGCAGGTGGTCCGGCAGCTCGTCGCCGAGGATCTCGAACGCGCGATCCACCCGAACTCCCGCGGCGACCGCGGCACGGGCCGACCGGCGCAGGTTGGCGTCGTCGAAGTTGGCCAGGCGGTTCGCGGTGCCGCGCACCTCCCGGCGCATCCGACGCTCCTCCCAGACCATCACCGCGTCGTGCGCGCCGAGCCGGATGAGCATCGCGCCGATCGCGTCGCCGTCCCGGATCACCACCCGATCGACGCCGCGAACCTCGCGGGCCTTGGCCGGGATGCCGAGCCGACGCGCCGCGCCGACCAGGGCCAGCGCCGCCTCGGGCCCGGGACAGGTGACCTCGAGGGCAGCCGAGCGCCCCGGTTCGGTGAGGGAGCCGTGTGCCAGGAACGCTCCGCGCCAGGCCGCCTCGGCCTCGCCTATGCCGCCGGAGACGACCTGGGAGGGCAGGCCACGTACCGGCCGCCCCCGGTTGTCCAGCAGGCCGGTCTGCCGCGCAAGGGACTCCCCGTCCTTGACCACCCGCACGACGTATCGGGTGCCACGGCGCAGGCCACCCCCACTGACCACGACGACGTCGCTGGTGTGCCCATACACCTGGGAGATGAACTGGCGCAGCCGGCGTGCGGCGGCCCCCGTGTCCAGCTCGGCCTCGATCACGATCCGGCCGGAGATGATGTGCAGACCACCGGCGAAGCGCAGCATGGCCGACACCTCGGCCTTGCGCCACGACGTCCGATCCACCGTGAGGCTGGCGAGCTCGTCCTTCACCTGTGCCGTCAGCGCCATGGCGCACATCCTGCCATCACCGACCCACGTCTCCCAGATAACCCTCGAAAGCGTCCCGGTAGGCCGCCGCCAGCCGGAGGGCGTCGTGCCGCGGCGTGCCGTCGCTCACCCGGACCTGCCGGAACAACAGGCTCGCGCCCATCGCCTCGGCCTGCTCGTGCATCGCGTCGACGTCGTCGACCGCCGACGGATCGGCGATCACGACGTCGATCCGCAGATCAGGGGCATGATCCCGGAGCGCGCGCAGGTGCTGGTACGTCGTCATCCCCGAGCGCCGCCCGGCGACCGGGAACAGGTTGAGGGTGACGCAACGCCGCGCCCTCGTCCGCTGCAGCGCCGCCGCCAGATCGGGCACCAGGAGGTGCGGCATCACCGAGGTGAACCACGACCCGGGACCCAGGACCACCCAGTCGGCGGCCTCGACGGCCGCGATCGCCTCCGCGGGCGCCGGCGGGTCGCCGGGGACCAGGCGGACCCGACGGACCAGCCCGGGATCCACTGCGACGGCGCTCTGCCCGTGCACCACATGGGGTTCGGTGTCACCCTCACCGAGGATGTCGGCCTCGATCTCCAGCGGTACGGAGGACATCGGGAGCACCCGGCCGCGCGCCCCGAGCAGCTTGCCCACCCAGTCCAGCCCGGAGATCGGGTCGCCGAGCAGCTCCCACAGGGCCACGATCAGCAGGTTGCCGACCGCGTGGTAGTCCATCGGACCACCGGTGCTGAACCGGTGCTGGAGCACGTCGCGCCACAGCCGCCCCCAGTCCGACTCGTCGCAAAGGGCCGCCAGCGCCATCCGGAGATCGCCTGGCGGGAGCACGCCCATCTCCTCACGCAGGCGTCCGGAGGACCCGCCGTCGTCGGCCACCGTGACGATCGCGGTCAGTCGATCCGACATCAGGCGCAGGGCCGACAGGCTCGCGGCCAGCCCGTGTCCGCCGCCGAGCGCGACGACCGCGGGACCCGACCCGACCTCGCGCTCTCCCACAGCACGCATCGTCACTCCCTGCCGAGATCGCGGTGCGTGACCACCACCCGCTGGCCCTTGTTGCGCAGCTCCGCCGCGATGGCCTCGGCGATGGCGACCGAGCGGTGCTTGCCCCCGGTGCAGCCGACGGCCATCGTCACGTACCGCTTGTCCTCGTGGGCGTACCCGGCAAGGACCGGCTCGAGCGCGTCGACGTACCGGGCGATGAACTCCCGGGCACCCGCGAGCCCGAGCACGTAGTCCCGTACCGGCTTGTCCCGTCCGGTCAGGTGACGCAGCTCGCTGATCCAGTAGGGGTTGGCCAGGAACCTGACGTCCACCACGTGGTCGGCATCCAGCGGGAGCCCGTACTTGAAGCCGAAGGAGACGATGTGTACCCGGAGCGACTCCTCGTCCGGTCCGCTGATGGTCAGCCGCACCTCGCGGGCCAGGTCGTGCACCGTCAGGTCGCTGGTGTCGATGATCATGTCCGCGCGCTCGCGGATGTCCTGGAGCAGGACACGCTCCTCGGCGATGCCGTCCAGGAGGCGCCCGTCACCCTGCAGCGGGTGCGGGCGCCGGACGGTCTCGAACCGCTGCACCAGGACGGCGTCCGAGGCGTCAAGGAACAGGATCCGGTGCGCGATGCCCGCCTCGTACAGCGAGTCGACGACGTTGACCAGGTCCGCGAAGAACTCCCGACCCCGCACGTCGACGACAGCGGCCAGCCGGTGCACACCACCTGGACCCGTGGAGAGCATCCCCGCGAGCTGGGTGAGCAGCTGCCCGGGGAGGTTGTCCACGACGTACCAGTCCATGTCCTCCAGGACGGCAGCGGCCTTGGTACGACCGGCACCGGACATGCCGGTGATCACGAGCAGCTCGGGCATGTCGGCGCGAGGCGTGCGGGCAGCCGCCTCCAACGCGGGGATGCCGGTCGGGACCGTTGTTGTTGGTGGTTCGCCGGTGCCGCCCGCGTGGTCCGTCATGCCTCCAGCATGCCAGCACGCCGTCAGCGGGGGTCCTCGGGAGCCGTCTGCGCAGTCAGCGCGTCGCGGACGACGGTCGCGGTCCGCACCCCCATCCCGCGCACGGCGGCGATCTCCTCCAGCGACGCGGCACGGATCCGGGCAACGGAGCCGAAGTGGACCAACAGGGCGGTCCGGCGGGTGGGGCCGAGCCCGGGGACGTCGTCGAGCACCGAGGCGGTCATCCCCCTGCTCCGCCGGTCGCGGTGGTGCCGGATGGCGAACCGGTGCGCCTCATCACGCACCCGCTGCATGAGGTACAGCCCCTGCGAGCCGCGCTGCAGGATCACCGGGTAGTCCTCCCCCGGCAGCCACACCTCCTCCAGCCGCTTCGCGAGCCCGCACAGCGACACGTCGACGATGCCGAGGTCAGCCAGGGCCCGGGCCGCCGCCGCGACCTGTGGTGGCCCGCCGTCGACCACGACCAGGTTCGGCGGGTAGGCGAACCGCGGCTTGGTCACCTCGCCGGCCGCCTCCGCCGTCACCTCGCCCGACGGCGCGGGGGTGCCGTCCCGATCGGCCAGGTAGCGGCGGAACCGTCGGCTGAGCACCTCGTGGATCGCCTCGGTGTCGTCGCGCGCCCCCTCTCCGGCCTCGCCCCGGATGACGAAGTGCCGGTACTCCGAGGTGCGTGGCAAGCCGTCCTCGAACACGACCATCGACCCGACCTGATGGGTGCCCTGCGTGGTCGAGATGTCGTAGCACTCGATCCGCAGGGGGGCCTCCTGGAGCGCCAACGCCTCCTGGATCTCGCGAAGCGCCTGGCTGCGCGTGGTGAGGTCGCCGGCGCGGCGGGTGCGGTGCAGCGTCAGCGCCTGCTCGGCGTTGCGGCGCACGGTCTCGGCCAGGGCCTTCTTGTCGCCCCGCTGGGGCACCCGGACCGCGACCCGGGCACCCCGTAGCGCCCCGAGCCAGCTGGTGACCTGGTCGACGTCCGGTGGCAGCACGGGCACCAGGACCTCCCGGGGTACCGCGCTGCGCTCGGCGATCGCGCGCTCGGGACGCGCGGCCCCCCCGGACTCCCGGGACACCTCGACCTCCGAGCCGTCGCCGTACACCTGCTGCAGCAGGTGCTCGACGAGCTCGGCATCGGACACGTCCTCGACCTTCTCCACGATCCAGCCGCGCTGACCACGGATCCGTCCGCCCCGGATATGGAACACCTGGACGGCGGCCTCGAGATCGTCACCGGCCAGCGCGAAGAGGTCGGCGTCCGTGCCGTCGGGCAGCACGACGGTGTTCTTCTCGGTCGCCCGCTCCAGAGCGGCGATGTCGTCCCGGAGCCGGGCGGCGAGCTCGTACTCCAGGTTGGTTGCGGCGATTCGCATCTGCCGCTCGAGACGGCGGATGTACCGCCCCGTCTGCCCCGCCATGAAGTCGCAGAAGTCCTCCGCGACCGCCCGGTGGTCCTCCGGTGAGATTCGGCCGACGCAGGGCGCCGAGCACTTGTCGATATAGCCCAGCAGGCACGGCCGGCCGCTCTGGGCCGCCCGCTTGAACACCCCCGCCGAGCAGGTGCGCACCGGGAACACCCGCAGCAACAGGTCGACGGTCTCGCGGATGGCCCAGGCATGGGCGTAGGGGCCGAAGTACCGGGTGCCTGGCCGCTTGGCACCACGCATCACCTGGACCCGTGGGAACTCCTCGCCGAGGGTCACCGCCAGGTACGGGTAGGACTTGTCGTCGCGGTACTTGACGTTGAAGCGCGGGTCGAACTCCTTGATCCAGGAGTACTCCAGCGCGAGCGCCTCGACCTCGGTGCCCACGACCGTCCACTCCACCGAGGCGGCGGTGGTCACCATCTGCTGGGTGCGAGGGTGCAGCGCCGCGATGTCCTGGAAGTACGACGACAGCCGGGACCGCAGGCTCTTGGCCTTGCCGACGTAGATCACGCGTCCGTGCTCGTCGCGGAAGCGGTACACCCCCGGTGAGTCCGGGATCTGCCCGGGAGCAGGCCGGTAGGTCGCAGGATCGGCCATTCCCCGAGCCTAGAGCGTGTCGAACAACTGTCCGCGGTCCAGGCGGCGGAGCAGTACCCCGATCTGGGAGAGCATGAGGAAGCCTTCGCGGGCGGTGAGGGTGGTCTCGTACTGGCGCACGAGGCGTCGGTGGTGGTTGATCCAGCCGTTGGTGCGTTCGACGACCCAGCGGCGGGGCTGGACGACGAACCCGTTGGTGGGCTTTGGGCCGCAGACGATGTCGAGGTCGATGCCGGCCTTCGCGGCGGCTTCGGCGGGTGCGGTGCCGGTGTAGCCCTTGTCGGCCCAGACCTTCGTGACGGTCTTGGTGTCGCAGGCGGTGAGCAGGTCGGCGAACGCGGTCCGGCCACGGGCATGGCCTTCACGGACGAGGAGTCCACGATCGCGGCGGTCGGCTTGGGCTTCCTGCCGGCGCGGGTCCGCGCTTCTTCGCCCAGCACCCGCAGCAGGTGCTGCCGCAGCCCGGTGCGGGTCCACTTGGTGAAGTGCTGATGGGCGGCGGACCAGCCGGCGGTGAAGTCGTGCGGCAGCGCCCGCCACGGGCAGCCGGTGCGGGTGATGTAGAGCAGTGCGTCGACGTACTCGCGCCAGCGCGCCTCGCTGCACGGGCGCCCGCCCTTGTCCAGGGTGGGGACGATGAGGGAGCGGATGCGCGACCAGGCGGTGTCCGACAAGTCCGAGGGGTAACGCGGGGGCGGGGTCGGCGGCTGGTGCACGCTCGTCATGATCGAAGCCGGCACTGACAACACGTGCTGGTCAGCGGCGCGCAGGGACGGGGGCGTGTCGGGGGGTGCCGGTAGCGTCCGGGTCGTGTCGAGGCATACGACGTTCCAGCTGGCGGCGGACCCGTCCGTCGAGCAGGAGCGTGCGCTGGCCCGGCACGAGGGTGCGGCCCGGTTCGCGTTCAACCAGTGCCTGCGCCTGCACCTGGACGCCCGCCACCAGCACACCGAGGACGAGAACACCGTCGAGTCGGTGAAGGTGCCGTGGTCGGGGTTCGACTTCATCAACGCGTTCAACGCCTGGAAGCGCT
>Ga0209538_1000504_pt1 | contig 22590 bp, 15 predicted proteins | sample BarGraNGADG00211_2_FD_184492 | JGI IMG/M metagenome (GOLD analysis project Ga0209538, IMG submission 184492) | Arctic peat soil microbial communities from Barrow, Alaska - Barrow Graham LP Ref core NGADG0004-211 (SPAdes) (version 2) | ecosystem: Environmental > Terrestrial > Soil > Wetlands >... | reverse complement strand
CATGTTTGTTGCAATCGCAGCCATTACGGTAGCACTGTTTTTGAGTAACCTCTATGCTTTGCTGGTAATGATCTTCTTACTTGGTTTTGCAGTTGCCAATGTATTCTCTATTGTCTTCTCAGCAGCTTTACAACGCAAACCGGAACGTGCAAACGAGATCTCAGGTTTAATGATAATGGGTGTCTCCGGTGGAGCCCTCTTTCCATGGTTGATGGGTGTGGTTTCAGATTCATACCAAAGCCAGGGAGCTGCTTTTGTAGTTCTGCTGGGCCTGTTGTGCTATTTGCTCTTCCTTGCCTTTAGCATGAAAAAAGCATAAGAATTTAAAGAAGATACTATTTTCATGAAGTAGAGACGCAAAATATTGCGTCTCTACTTCAATTATTCAGGTCTTTTTAATCATCTTTTTCTTTAATAATTAAATGTAATGACAAAAGTTGGATTGTTTGGGATAGGCCTTGATACTTACTGGGCGCAATTTGAAGGATTGCTTGATAATCTGACAGGTTATCAAAACAGCATTAAACATAAAATTGAACAGTTCGGAATTGAAGTCATCGATGCAGGAATGGTTGATAATCCTGTGAAGGCTCAGTCCGCTGCAGAATTTTTGAAAAAGAATGATGTCGAGATCGTGTTCCTTTACGTTTCAACTTATGCCCTCTCTTCAACGGTATTACCTGTTGCACAGAAAGTAAAGGTTCCGGTTATCATCCTAAATCTTCAACCGGTACCTGCTTTGGATTATGCCAAATTCAATGCACTGGATGACAGAGGAAAGATGACCGGCATCTGGCTCGAACATTGTCAGGCATGTTCTGTACCTGAGATTGCCTGTGTTTTTAACCGTGCCGGAATTCAATATGATTTTGTAACGGGATATCTTGAAGATAAAAAAGCATGGCTCGAAATTGAAAGCTGGGTTGTTGCAGCTAAAGTCGCGGCTGCAATGCGAACCAACAGACTGGGAATCCTGGGCCATTACTATGGTGGGATGCTTGATGTTTATACTGACACCACAATGCAATCTACCGTCTTTGGTACACACATTGAGCTACTGGAAATGTGTGAGTTGAAGAAACTGAGAGACGAAGTCACGTCAGAAGAGATACAGCATAAAATCCTTGAGTTTCAGTCAACCTTCGAAGTTACAGAAGAATGTGAACAGGATGAAATAGAACGTGCTGCCCATACATCTGTAGCTTTGGACAAACTCATTGCAGCCCATGACCTGGGATCTATGGCTTATTATTATGAAGGTGTGGCTGGCAATGATTATGAAAATATTGTAACCTCTATCATAGCCGGGAATACTTTACTGACAGGGAAAAACATACCTGTTGCCGGTGAATGTGAAGTAAAGAATGCGCAGGCCATGAAGATCATGGCGGAACTGGGAGCAGGTGGATCATTCAGCGAATTCTATCTGATGGACTTTAATGATGATATCGTGATGCTAGGTCATGATGGACCTGCTCATTTTGCCATAGCAGAAGGTGGTGTGAAACTCGTTCCGCTACCCCTGTTTCACGGCAAACCCGGAAAAGGATTATCTATCCAGATGAGTGTAAAGCATGGCCCTGTCACCTTGTTATCGGTTGTGGAAGGAAAAAATGGACTGTTCTTATTGATCGCAGAAGGCGAATCTGTTGAAGGCCCGGTCCTCAACATAGGAAATACCAACAGCCGGTACCGTTTTTCAATTGGTGCCCGGGAAATGATGAACCAATGGTCGAAGAAAGGCCCCGCCCATCATTGTGCCATTGGCGTTGGACATGTAGCCGATAAAATTGATAAGCTTGGAAAAATACTTGGAATTGAAGTAGTGAAAATCTGCTAAACAGATGATGAAATATCTCAGATATTTTACCTTATAATAAAGTATTAATATGTAGGTACTGTTGAGTTTCGGATAATCAGGTTTGTAGTCAGCACAATTGTCTCTTTATCAACCCTTTCGTCCGATCGCAATTTATGCAGCAGAATCTCCATAGACCTACGTCCCATTACATCACCGGGTTGAGAGATTGTAGTCAACATAGGATCAAACATATGTGCAATATCCTCATCACCGAAACCAACCACTGCGACCTGTTGTGGCACATTATATCCACGTGCTTTTAAAGTCTTGATGACTCCGATAGCGGTAAAATCATTAACTGTAAAGATGGCATTGAAATCAATCCCCTGGTCCACCAGTTGATTTACACCATGAATACCGGTATAAAAATTATCTGCAGATAGCACAAGATCTTCATCATATTCAATACCATAATCAGCCAGCGCCTGTTTATATCCATTGAAACGATTCTTCCCAATAAGCCTGTTCTGTGGTCCCGAGAAATGAGCAATGCGTCTCTTTCCGGTTTTTATAAGATGTTCAACAGCTGAATATGCACCACCAAAATCATCGATAACAACATAATCAGATTCAAAATCCTCAATGATACGATCGAAGAACACAACAGGAATTTCTTCTTCTTCGAGTTTTCGGAAATGCTCATAATCCGAGGTTTCCTTCGAAACCGATACCAATAAGCCATCTATCCTTCCATCCATAAAAGCATTGACAGCCGCAACTTCTTTGTCATAACTTTCGTTGGTCTGGCAAACCATTACATTGTATCCGTTCTGATTTGCAAGATCCTGTATTCCACTGATTACTGTAGAGAAGAAAAAATGAGCTATCTCAGGAATCACAACTCCAACTACATTACTTCTTCTGTTCTTCAAACTCAATGCGATAGCATTGGGTTTATAATGCAATTTAGCGGCAAGGGTATTTACCTGAAGTTTCGTATCAGGGCTGATATCAGGATGATCTTTCAATGCCCTTGAAACAGTTGAAGGTGAAACACCTAATTCGCGTGCAATGTCTTTTATCGTTGCGGGATGAGACTTCATAAATGCAATGCTGAAGAAAATGGGTTCAAAAATTGTGTTCGAGGTTAAATGTACAATAATTTTCTTTTACAGCACTATTAACATCAAAAAAACAATCATCTGAGATCTTGAATTCAATTTTCTTACCATTGAATAAATCATTTTTTTAACCCATAAATATATTCATTACAAATTATTCCAAAAGGATGATAAAAGGATTTTTACTGAAAACACTTGTAATAAGCTAATGTTCTGGCATTTATAAATATTTTTCATTTATTAATAAAACTTTAAAAAAAGAGCAAAATGATGACAAAAAGGAGACAACTCGAACCCCAAAGGGGCTTTTTCTAGTAAAAAAATGGCTTCAAATTACAAAAAAGAACAAATTTAATAAAGAATTAATGTTCCGCAAACGTTTGCGAAGACGTTTACGGTGATTTTCAGTGATTTAAATGAATAATTTATATTTTTTTGTTCTATATTTGGATCCGAAATCAGCCTTAGAACACCAGCTAAGTTTAATTAAACAAATTAAAAAAATGAAGAAGCAATACCAAATCATCAAAAGGTTATCGCTCCTAGCATTTTTCTTCCTGTTGACAACAGGGAGCCTTATGGCACAGGAGAATTTTAAAGTATCGGGAAAGGTAACCGATGCTAAAGATGGTACACCACTTGTTGGAGTGACCGTCTCAGTTAAAGGAACCCAACAGGCTTCCATCACAAATTATGATGGAACATTCACAATGCAGACTTCACGTACTGCTACTTTGATTTTTTCATACGTCGGGTATACAAAGCAAGAAGTACCTGTGAATGGAACAGCATCATTTAAAATTGCCCTCGAACCAACTACAAATGTATTGGGAGAGGTTATTGTAGTTGGATACGGTACAGTTAGGAAAACTGACGCTACCGGATCTATATCTTCAGTTAGCTCTAAAGACTTCAACAAAGGAGCAATTACATCACCTATGGACTTATTAGTAGGTAAAACATCAGGAGTAGTGATCACAACAAGTGGCGGTGCTCCCGGCGCAAATGCTACCATCAGAATCCGTGGTGGTTCATCATTGAACGCCAGCAATGACCCATTGATTGTTATTGATGGTGTTGCTATTGACAACAAGAGCATCCCTGGATTGGAAAGCCCAATAAGTACGATTAATCCCAATGATATAGAATCGTTTACGGTTTTAAAAGATGCTTCCTCTACCGCTATCTACGGATCAAGAGCTTCAAACGGTGTAATTATCATTACCACTAAAAAAGGGAAATCAGGCAAGATGGAACTTACTTATAATGGTAATGTCTCTGTTGGTTCTGCTCCAAAATTTATGGATGTGTACACAGGCGACCAATATCGTGATTTAGTAGCAAAGTTACTGGCATCTCATCTTTCAGGTTTATCTACAAGTGCACTGACTCGTTTAGGAACAGCAAATACCGATTGGCAAAAAGAGGTTTACAGAACAGCCATCAGTCAGGATCATAGTATAAGTGCAGCAGGTACTTACCTGAACACTCCTTATCGTGTTTCTGTCGGTTTTACTGATAACAATGGTATCCTAAAGACTACCAATTTCAAAAGAAATACTCTGGCTATCGCTTTAGATCCAACATTCTTTGATAACCATCTTAAAGTAAGCTTAAATTTAAAAGGTGTTTACTCAAATGAAAACTTTGGCAATACCGGAGCAATTGGTGGAGCAACAGGTTTTGATCCAACACAGCCTGTCATGAATGGCTCTAAATGGGGTGGGTATTTTACCTGGGTTGACCTTACAGCCAATCTTGCAAATGGTAAGATGGATCCAAACGGTCACCCCAATACAATAGGACCGGCTAACCCCGTTGCCTTACTCAATCAAACGGATAACACCTCACACACCTACAGAAGCATTGGTAATTTGAATTTGGATTACAAATTCCATTTCCTACCCGATCTGAGCGCTAAAATGAACCTGGGTTATGACTACTACGACAGTAAGGGTCACAACTATCAGCCTACAAATGCTGCCTTTGATGTAAATAATGGCTACGGTTATATAAATGATTATTCTGGACAGGGACAAACTCAGTTATTTAACTTCAACCTTCAATACGTTAAAGATCTACCTACCGTTAAAAGCAAGATAGATGTTTTGGCTGGTTACGAATGGTCACATTTCTGGTCAACAAGCTATAACTCGACCAAAGATTCACTTAGGATTTTATCAGATCCATACAATTCCCCAACTGAGCACTACCTCGTTTCATTCCTGGGTAGATTAAACTATACTTTGATGGATAAATATCTCTTAACTGTAACATTACGTGATGATAACTCCTCTCGTTTTGCACAGGGTAACAGAGAAGGACTATTCCCATCAGCTGCTTTGGCATGGAAAATCAAGGAAGAATCATTCCTGAAAGATGTTTCTGCTATTACTGAATTAAAACTTCGTGTAGGTTATGGTGTTACAGGTCAGGAAAACATCCCCGGTGGTGACTATCCCGCTATCCCGGCTTATTTGTTAAGTACCAGCACTGCACAATATCAGTTTGGAAGTACTTTCTATAATACTCTTCGTCCAGATCCCTATGATGCTAACATTAAATGGGAATCAACAATAACTCAAAACATTGGTCTGGACTTTGGCTTCTTCAATAATCGACTTTCTGGTTCTATTGATGCTTACAAGAGAAAAACCAATGACCTGATTGCTTTTATCCCGATTGCTGCCGGAAGTACTTTCTCAAACTTCCTGACTACTAACGTTGGAAATCTTGAAAATAATGGTGTAGAGTTATCATTAAATGCTCAAGTCATTGCAAAGAAGGATATTTCATGGAATGTTGGATTTAACTTCTCATACAATGAAAACAAAATAACCTCGCTATCCAAGACCAATAGTTCGAGTGGTGGGTATGCCCCAACTACGAGTGTTATCAATGGCGCTGTCGGAAATTACATTATGAATATAGCTCCCGGTTATGCAAATAATTCATTTTATGTATTCCAACAGGTATACGGTACAAACGGTATGCCAATCGAAGGTCTTTATGTGGACAGATCAGGTTTAGGTGGTGTGGTTAGCAGTAATGAAGCCAACAGATATCATTACAAAAAACCTGCTCCCGATCAAACTATTGGTATTTCAACCAGGTTAGCTTACAAGAAGTTTGACTTCTCATTCTCAGGTCGTGCAAACATAGGAAACTATGTCTATAACAACTATGCATCATCTCAAGCCAATTATGGAAATATCTACAGCCAATCCGGTTTCTTCAGTAACATTCCAAAACAGGTAGCAAACACAGGATTTAAAACTTTTCAATATTTTTCAGACTACTATATTGAAAATGCTTCCTTCTTCCGTATGGATAATATAAGCTGTGGTTATAATTTCGGAGAGATATTGGGTCAGAAACTAAAAGCCCGTTTAAGCTTTACTTGTCAGAATGCTTTTGTAATTACAAAATACAAAGGATTGGACCCTGAAGTTGACGGAGGAATCGACAACAATGTTTATCCTCGCCCAAGAGTCTTTTTACTTGGCGTAAATCTTACTTTTTAACTTTAACGAGGAAGAAAAATGAAAAAATATAAAATATTATCGACGGCCCTGATTGTTGCTGCTTTGATGATGACTTCATGTCTTAAGGATTTGAATGTGACTCCTCTGAACACCAAAATCACCACATCGGCCAATGTTTACAACACCACCAATGATTATAAAGAAGGTTTGGCTAAACTTTATGCTACTTTAGCTATTAGTGGACAACAAGGACCTGCCGGTCAAGCCGATATTGCAGGTATTGATGAAGGTTTTGGCAACTACCTTCGCCAATACTGGAACTGCCAGGAATTAACAACCGATGAGGCTGTTATGTGCTGGAACGACGCTACAATCAAGAGTTTCCACTGGCAAACATGGGCTGCTTCTGACGTATTTATAGGAGCCGTTTACTCACGTATCATGTACACCGTTTCACTCTGTAATGAATTTATCAGAGTTACTACGGGTAAGACTGATCCCGATATCATGAAATTCAATGCAGAAGCACGTTTCTTAAGAGCTTTGGCTTATTATCATGCTATTGATATGTTTGGTAACCCTCCTTTCGTTACCGAAGCTGACAAGCCTGGTTCTTTCTTCCCGAAACAAACCACCAGAGCCGCGTTGTTTACTTATGTTGAAAGTGAATTAAAAGCACTCGAAACCTTATTGGGGACTCCTAAATTTGAATATGGAAGAGCAGATCAGGGTGCTGACTGGACCTTGCTTGCCAAGCTGTATTTGAATGCAAAGGTATATGTCGGAACAGACAGATCTACTGATTGTATCACATACTGTAAAAAAGTTATTGCATCCAATTATTCATTGAGTCCAAAATACCTGAATAACTTTCTGGCCGATAACAATACAAGTCCTGAAATGATTTTCCCAATTGAAAGTGATGGTATGCATACCCAATCTTATGGTGGAATGACCTATTTGGTTGAAGCTGCAATTGGTGGAACTATGCCTCCAGCTATGTTTGGTATGGGCGGTGGCTGGGGAGGTATCAGAACTACCAGTGCTTTTGTCACAACTTTTACCAGAAATGCTGACGTAGCAACAACAGATGCTATAAAAGCAGGTACATCTAAGGATTCCAGAGCACTTTTCTGGACTGATGGTCAATCATTGGCTATCAACGACATCGGACAATTTACCGATGGCTGGGCCATTACCAAGTTCAGAAATGTTACTTCCACAGGAGCTGCCGGTTCAAACTCATCGTATGTTGATACCGATTATCCTTTGTTCCGTCTGGCAGATGTCTACCTGATGTATGCTGAAGCAGTATTAAGAGGCGGTACAGGTGGCGATGCAACAACATCACTTGGTTATGTAAACGCAATCAGAACAAGAGCTTATGGTGGCACAACAGGCAATATCACAAGTGCACAGCTTAATCTTGCCTTTATAATAGATGAGCGTGGTCGTGAATTGTACTGGGAAGGCTACAGAAGAACAGACCTAATCAGATTCGGTGAATTCACCACAGCCACTTATGTGTGGCCATGGAAGGGTAATGTTGCTATTGGCGCTGCTACTCAGGATTTCAGAAATCTATTCCCTATTCCTTCAGCCGATCTGGGAGCTAATCCAAATCTTAAACAAAATACTGGTTATTAATTTTTACAGATATGAGAAAACTTAATTTATTTTTAATCATTATAATTGGTGCAGCCTTATTTTCTTCTTGTAAAAAAGACGAAGTAAGAGCGGTATTAAGCGCCCATATGACGGCTCCTGCACTTACTGCAGGAGTAACAGACGGTTCTACAGTTGTGTTCAGTCAAGCCAACAAAAATGTTCTATTAAGTATTATCTGGTCTCCTGCTTCCTATGGTTTCAGAGCATCTGTTACTTACACGCTGCAAATGGACAAAAAAGGTAACAATTTTGCTGCTCCTGTCAGCGTTGGCACGCCAACAAGCACGAAACTTACCAGCGCAGATACTGCTACATTGATAACCAACGATTTGAACAATACGCTGTTATTACTACAGGCTGATCCCGAAAACCCAAAAGCTACTGCTGTTGAATTCAGGGTAAAAGCCTACATTAACGATAGTGTTCCTGTTCTTTATTCTCCCGTTGTAGGTGTAACATACACTCCTTACTTTATCCCTATTATTTACAATAAAGTATATGTTCCCGGAGATTATCAAGGATGGTCTCCTACAACAGCTCCATATATGGCTTCACTTGACGGAGGTCCAAAATATGAAGGATACATTAACTTCACGACAAACGGTGGATTTAAAATTACACCTCTTCAGGATTGGAGTACAGCCTACGGTGCCGGAACTACTGCCGGTTCTATAAGCACTACAGGTAGTAATATGACACTTGCAGGGGGAGTTGGATATTACAAGGTCAATGCAAACACCTCTGAATTAACCATAACCACGTTACTAATCACTGCCTGGAGTGTAATCGGTGATGTTACGGCACCCGGTTATAACTGGAGCAACGACATGAATCTGACCTACAATGCCACTACTAATTTATGGGTTGGTACCGCTGATCTTCATGCCGGTCAATATAAATTCAGAGCCAACCACGATTGGGGTCTAAACTATGGAATGGGCGCTGTTGCAGGGAAACTGGATCCGGCCGGTCCTAATATTGTACTTCCTGCCGCAGGTAATTATACCATTACTTTAAATCTTGGTAATCCACCTATTTACAGGTACACTATTGTTAAAAATTAATTAACCTGATTTGAGAGATAGTGGAAGGGCAACTTTCCACTATCTTTTTTTTGTATATTTCAAAACATCACCTTCCCTTAAACGTTATTTCTTTTTAATTACACTCCGATGAAGAAATCCCTTCTCCTTATCCTTTCTTTTTTCCTGGTTGTTACTGCATATACGCAAGTCACAACAGTCCCAGCCCTTCCTACTTCCAGTGATTCTATTACTGTAACATTTGATGCTACTCAGGGAGATAAAGGGTTGATGGGCTACACTGGAAACGACGTTTATGCTCATACGGGCGTAGTCACAGATAAGAGTGCAGGTCAATGGGCATATGTGATCTCTCCATGGAATGTTGATATCCCAAAAGCAAAAATGACTTCGTTGGGAAATGATAAATGGCAACTGAAAATCGGTCCAAGCATCAGGGCCTTTTATGGTGTCCCCGCCGGAGAAAACGTCCTTAAATTGGCATTTGTTTTTAGAAATACCGGCAGCACTAAGACCGGTCGTGCTACAGGACCCGCTGATATTTTTTATACTGTATATGCAGCAGGTCTAACTGTTTCTATTGCCCAACCCACAAAAGGGTCCATATTTATATCAGGAACCTCAGTCCCGGTCACAGTTAATGTAGCCAATGCAACTAAACTGAGAATCTTTTTAGACAATACTAAAATTGACAGTACCGCCGGTACTATATATACCAAATCATTAATCGGTTTAGCGGCAGGCAACCATACACTGATAGCACAGGCTCTTTCATCCACCGGAACCTCAGCCGCTGACACATCAAATTTCTTAATCTCACAGGCACCTATAGTTGCTGCAATACCAACAGGAATGCGTCCCGGCATCAATTATACAGGCGATAATTCTGCCTGCCTGGTACTATATGCTCCGGGTAAACAAAATACATATGTCATTGGAGACTTCACAAACTGGGTACCCAATGCAAATTATCAGATGAATATCACGCCTGACGGCAAAACATTCTGGTTGAATGTAAATAACCTCACAAAAGGCACAGAATATGGTTTTCAATATCTAGTCGATGGAACGATCCTTATTCCGGATCCGTATACTGAAAAGGTTTTGGATCAATGGAATGATCAATATATTACTTCAGCTACATATCCCAATCTCAAAACTTATCCATACAATAAAACCACAGGATTGGTATCAATTATTCAAACCGGACAGGCTCCCTACAACTGGCAGGTTACCAATTTCACTCCACCTGCTCAGAATAAACTGGTGGTCTACGAATTGCTTGTACGTGATTTCACAGAAACACACGATTATAATGGATTATTTGCCAAACTGGATTATCTCCAGAAACTGGGTGTCAATGTCATTGAGTTAATGCCCATCAACGAATTTGATGGCAATACCAGCTGGGGATACAATCCTGCGCTTTACTTTGCTCCCGATAAATATTACGGTCCGAAGAACGATCTGAAAGCATTGATCGACGAATGCCACAGAAGAGGTTTTGCAATAGTGCTCGATATGGTGCTCAATCACTCCTACAATAATTCACCATTTGCACAATTGTATTGGGATGCAACAAACAATCGTCCTGCAGCAAACAACCTCTGGTATAATTTATCGTCTCCAAATACAGCATACAGCTGGGGAAATGATTTTAATCATGAAAGTCTTGATACTAAAGCACTCGTTGATAGTGTAAATTCGTTCTGGCTGAAACAATATCATGTAGATGGATTCCGGTTCGATTTCACAAAAGGATTTACCAACACTCCCGGAGATGGAAATGCCTATGATGCATCCCGTATTGCCATACTCAAAAGGATGGGTACCGAAATCTGGAAAAGAAATCCAAAAGCCTTTGTTACATTGGAACATTTTACAGCCAATACCGAAGAGACAGAACTTTCGGCAGCCGGATTTATGATCTGGGGAAACATCAACAATAATTACTCTGAAGCAGCCATGGGATATAACGACGCGGGTAAATCCGATCTCACCTGGGGCAGCTATAAAGCCCGTGGCTGGACCAACCCAACACTGGTAAGCTACATGGAAAGTCACGACGAAGAACGTCAGGTCTATAAAGTCAAACAGTTTGGTAATTCATTTGGAACTTATGACACAAAACTTGACACCATAGCATTGAAACGGGCAGCTTTGTGTGCGTCTTTCTTCTTCACCATCCCCGGACCTAAAATGGTTTGGCAGTTTGGTGAATTGGGTTACGATTATTCTATCAACTATTGTCCATCAACCGGACTGGTCGATCCGAATGGCACTTGCAGAACCGACCCCAAACCCGGACATTGGGATTATAATACTGATCCTCAACGACTCAAGTTATTCAATATTTACAGTCAGCTCATCAGACTCAAACAAAACTATCCGGTATTTTCAACGACCGATTATACCATAGATTTAACCGGTATCACCAAGAGTATCGTCTTGCGCAGCGCCGGATTAAATGCTGTTGTTGTTGGGAACTTCGGTGTTACCGGTACAATCGCATCAGTTACATTCCCATCAACCGGAACCTATTACGACTATTTTTCAAATAGCACATTGAATGTAAGCAATGTCAACCAATCGCTCAATCTGAATCCCGGAGAGTACCACATCTATACAAATGCTTTTATTTCCGGCATCAGCGATAACTCAACTCCGGTTCAAAAATTAGAAGTAAAAATTTTCCCCAATCCGACATCGGGAGACGGTACAATAGAAATCACGAGTCCTGCATCCGGAGAGTCAACAGTTGATATTTATTCAATGACCGGACAAAAGATTTCATCCTCAATTATTAAACTTCAACCAAACACAACATCAACACTTTACCTGAACCAAATTGGATATAAAACTTTACATCCCGGGATTTATTTATTAAAAGTTATTCAGGGATCAAATTCGGTAAGCCAAAAGCTCATCATCTCATGAAACGTCGATTAATTATACTTTTTTTCACATTATATTGTGCTTCTTTAAACACAGAAGCACAAAAACCTACTCCCTTCAATGAACCACCCACATGGTCTAAAAGTATGATCTGGTATCAGATATTTGTTGAACGTTTCAACAATGGCGATAAGACTAACGATCCCACACCCCTGAACATGAAGAGCGCCAGCTCAGATCCAACCCCCGAAGGCTGGAAAATAACCCCCTGGACTTGGGATTGGTACAAACAGGAAGAATGGGCAAAGAAAACCGGCAAGCCTTTCGACAACATGTTACAACATCGCCGTTATGGAGGTGACCTGCAAGGCGTCCTCAACAAGCTCGATTACCTCTCTTCACTCGGCATCACAGCCATTTATATTAACCCTATCAACGATGCCCCGTCCCTTCATAAATACGATGCCCGAAATTATCATCATGTCGATGTCAATTTGGGTCCCGATGCTATCGGTGACAATAAAATAATTGCACAGGAAAACCCCGGCAACCCGGCAACCTGGAAATGGACCGCTGCAGATAAACTCTTTTTAAAGCTGGTTAAGGAAGTCCACAAGAGAGGAATGAAAATCATTCTTGACTATTCCTGGAACCATACCGGAGTAGAATTCTGGGCATTCCGTGATGTGGTTCAAAACCAAGCTAATTCCAAATACAAGGACTGGTACGACATTAAAACTTTTGACAATCCCAATACTCCGGAGAATGAATTTTCCTACAACGGTTGGTTGAATATTCAAAGTCTTCCTGAAATTAAAAAGGTCGACATCACAATTAAACGTGTAGCCGGTCTTCCTTATGAAGGCAATCTCAATGAAGGCGCTAAACAACATATCTTCGCTGTGACCAAACGATGGCTGGCTCCCTACGGTAAAACTGAAGATGGCGTAGACGGTTATCGGCTCGATGTTGCAGATCAGATCCCGATGGGATTCTGGAGAGACTATCGAAAATATGTGAAATCCGTTAATCCTGAAGCCTATCTCGTGGGAGAAATATGGTGGGAGAAATGGCCTGATGTATTAATGAACCCTGTACCATATGAAAGTGGTGATATTTTCGATGCCGTCATGTTCTACCAGGCCTACCGTCCTGCAAGAGCTTTTTTTGCTAATATCAACGCACCTATCGACGCAAAACAATTGGTTGACAGTCTTGAATTACAATGGAACCGTCTGAAACCCAAATACCGTTATGCCGAAATGAATGTTAACGCCACTCACGATTCTCCCCGACTGCTTTCCTGTTTCGAGAATCCCGGAAAATATAAATACAACGCCAGCCCCTATGCCGATTCCAAATACATCACCGGAAAACCAAAACCGGAAACCTATCAACGGGTGAGACTTTATCTGGTGCATCAGTTTACAAGCATTGGAGCACCCAATATCTGGAACGGGGACGAAATGGGTATGTGGGGTTCTGATGATCCCGATCCCAGAAAACCGCTCTGGTGGAAGGAGTTCAAGTTTGATCCTGAGACCCGCACCAATATTCAAAATATTCCGAAAACCTATGACCAGGTTGGTTTCAATCAGCAACATTTTGATTTCTACAAGAAGTTGATCGCTATCCGTAAATCAAACCCGGTTTTGTCATCAGGCGAAATCGCATTCATCAAAGCCGAAGGAAAAACCCTGGCTTATAAAAGATACGACAAAGACCACGAAATCATTGTCCTTTTCAATCTTGAATCAACAAAGAAGGTTTTTGAACTTCCGGCAAGCAGTTCATATACAAATTTGCTCACCAATACAACAGTGAAAACTAAAACGATTTCACTTGCTCCATTAACGGCCGCTATTTTAAAGAAAATTAAAAATTAAAGGAATCAGAAGACATGATGGGTAGATGGAAAATAAACGTCGCCCAAAATATTGGTATATAATTTCTCCCTGTAGAATACTTGTAGAATACCTATAGAATACATGTAGCATACCTGTTCCATATAGCAATATGGAACAGGTATGCTACAGATACTTTAAAGGTATTGAATATGTGGGAATTATTGATGAAATGGCTATAATGCTTCCTGAAGTTGTCTTGGCATCATCAAAGAAATATTAACTCGATTTTATTTTTTTTAGAAGAATTCGATGCATAATTTTTCTATATCCCGTCGTATTTACTGCCGAAAGCAAGATCTCCTGCATCACCCAAACCCGGAACGATATATGCCTGGGCTGTTAATTCATCATCGATGGCGCCAAGCCAAAGCGTAACCTCTTCCTGCGAAACATTGCGCCGCATATATTCAACACCCTCCTGACTACCCAAAACAGAAACAACATGTGTATGTTTAGGCTTACCCTTTGCAAGCAATGCCTTATATGACAACAATATAGAAGCCCCTGTTGCCAACATTGGATCACACAGGATCAGTATTTTCCCGGTGAGGTCAGGACACGAAACATATTCGAGCTGGATTTTAAAAGAACCATCTTTACCGGGTTTACGGTAAGCTGTAACGAAAGCATTTTCGGCATGGTCAAAAAAACCAAGCAAACCCTGGTGCAAAGGCAATCCTGCCCTGAGGATAGTCGCGATTACCGGATTCGTAATCGGAAGCTGCATCTGGGCTGACCCCAGCGTAGTCACCACCTCTTTTTCTTCATAAAGCAAAGTCTTGCTTATCTCATAAGCAAAAATTTCTCCAAGTCGCTCCATATTTCTACGAAAGCGCATACTGTCTTTCTGTACTTCTGCATCGCGCATTTCGGCGATAAAGACATTTATGATTGAGTTATGTGTCCCTAAAATATTGACCATGGCGCTTGTTTTTAAAAAGGGTAGTGCAAATGTGACAAGATCAGCAAAGATACAATTAAAGCAAAACTGGAACCAAACAAAACATAAAACAATTTCAATCTTTCGTTAATTTTCTGTAAAAGAAGTAAACCAACTTCACCAGTGGCGAAAGATTATTGATTTTTAGCCGTGGATAAGAATGTGCCACTGAACCAAAACTTCCATAGAAACGTGCAAGTCCCGGATGAACGGATCCTTCAAAATCGATTACAAGCTCTGATGAAGCATTTTCCCGAATAAAAGCATCTATCAACCATGCCAACGCACCCTCAGCCCAACTCTCTTTCCCTTGAACAGAAAAATAAAGAATGGCCCTTCCGTGACTGTATAGCCATACAACTCCACCACACAATGCATTTTCCCTGTTATAAACCGACCACACTTTGGCCTTTTCGCGTTTGATACATGCCTGGATGACCAGACCCAATTGTCTGTAATCTTTATCATTTAAGAACGAAAACCGCTTGCCATTCTCTTCCCGGAACAATTTAATGAGTGGTTCAGGATTATTATTTCTAAGGAAATGAAACCCGGAATGAGCTGATTTCCTTAATTTTCTGAGAAGGTTGTGATTGTAGGCCAGCTTCAGTTCTTCATACGATTTATCTATTTTCAATAAAAAGTTGTTTCGCATTTCAACATTTAATCCTGATGGTAAACTGTTCTGTTCATTGAAATGATAGTCAATGATCTTTATTTCATTGGGTAGTGCATCCAAAAAAACACATGTGGTCGCAGTATCAGGTGAAATCATTCCAAAAACTCCTGACTGCTGAATAAACCTTGGTTGTAAAAGATAGTTTATCCCAAAACGTCGGGCAACAGGAACAGGCATGACATATTCATAATCGCCTTTTGCAAGTCCACCCCAGCCTTTACACATGATATCGAGAAACCATGAATAGCCACAGATATTTCCGTTCACTGCTTTATCTATACAGCGATCCCATTTTTCGCGATCTATCTGATCACCGTTGATATATGAAGTCAGAAGCGAATTTGAAGTGAACTTATTCATTTAAGGCATATTTTATCATTTTTTCATATACTTCGGGCCATCCTTCCCATTTTCCTTGTCCACCCAATGATTCATTGTGCCACAGACTCATAAATATCCCATCTACTGCTTTGACCTCATCAATTAGTCGTCGGATATAATCATAACCCTCATCAGGTGTAAGTCTGAGATACTCTACCAGCGTTCCATCCATGATCATAAATGGATGAATAATCAGTGGTGTTTCAATCTCCAAATCCAGATCATAAAACGGGAAAGGATCGCAGATCCCGGCTCTGAAACCGGGTTGAGATGCAAAGCCCATGGTATAGTCATTGTAGATATCCAGGCTCAATAGGTTATGATAGGTAGCGGGGATCTCCAGTCGCAGAAAATGTTGTCGCGAACGTTGAATCTCTCTGTTCAGCAATTCTGAAAGACGCTGAACTTCTGTTTTTAACAATTCCGATTCATCATTCGAAGCATAAGATGTATGAATTCCGACATCTGCATAGTCGGCCAGAAGTTTCACAATATCACGAAATGGTTTGTTCTGAAAAGGAATACTCTTGTCATAGGTTCCGTAATCAGCCATCAACACGAAATAGATAGGTCTGAAGTTATATTTTTTCTGAATCTCTAATTGAAATTCAAACGAATCGAAAGGATCTTTCTCCATCCCTGTCAATACCCTGAAACGCTTTTTCACCCCTTCTTTATCCCCACTATAGAGACTTCTGACCAGTCCACCCATCATCCTGACGAAACCTTTATTCTTAATGGCATAAGCAGCATCGATATCAATCGTAGGGATCATATTAAAATGACGCTTTCTGAATTTAAGCTCAGGAAAACGTTCCTGCAGTATTTTCCCGATCCTTACTGCCCAGATATTGACAACCGGTTTCTGAAGGAAACCATATCTCATTGCCAGACTCTCTGAAGCAGGGAACCTGCCATGCATATCGCGGATCAATGGAATATATTCCTCATAGCGACTTACCAGATAAAAGGAAGCGGCAAAAGGGTCAAATGGTAACAGGGACTTTGCATTAGCTACCGGGAAAAAGGCCTTGATCCCTTCAAACATCACCGGTTCAATATGCAATTTCTTGGTTCCCGTATTCAATAGCAATGATGATTGTCCGAAAAACAGATCGTCTCCGTCATATTTTGGTCCATAGCAAAACCTTGGTCCATCATAAGCCAGCCACTCATCATATTGAGCAGTAATAGTATACTCAATACCAAGAATGCGACCCAGTATCAGCCTGAAAATGTAGTTGATCCTGTTATTGATAACCGGTGTGTAGATAAGCAACATGTTGTTCAAATTCTATTGCTCTAAAGTACAAAATAGTCAGGAGAGTTTTACCAAAATTGAATAAATCCGGTCTTTTTTTTGTATTTTTGGAAAAGCAACTCTTTCTTTATAACTCACTGATGGATAATTTCATTGTATCTGCACGCAAATACCGGCCTTCGACTTTTAATTCGGTTGTAGGTCAGACATCAATAACCACAACGCTTAAAAATGCCATAAAAACCAAACAGTTAGCACAGGCATTTCTGTTTTGTGGACCCCGTGGAGTAGGTAAAACAACCTGCGCGCGTATCCTTGCAAAAACGATAAATTGTGAAAATCTAACCGAAGATTTTGAAGCTTGCAATGAATGTGTCTCGTGCAAATCGTTCAATGAGTCCACTTCTTTCAATGTTCATGAGTTGGATGCAGCATCAAACAATTCTGTTGATGACATTCGAAACCTGGTCGAACAGGTCCGTATACCGCCACAATCGGCCAGATACAAAGTCTATATCATCGATGAGGTCCACATGTTATCGGCAGCTGCCTTCAATGCTTTTTTGAAAACGCTGGAAGAACCCCCTCCCTATGCAAAGTTTATCCTTGCAACGACAGAAAAACATAAGATCCTGCCAACCATCCTTTCACGTTGCCAGATCTATGACTTCCGTCGCATCAACCTTGAAGATATTACAGATCATCTGGCTTATGTAGCCAAAAGCGAAAGTATCAGTTACGACGAAGAGGCATTGCATATCATAGCACAAAAAGCAGATGGCGGATTGCGCGATGCCCTCTCCATGTTCGATCAGCTTGTTAATTCAACAGGCCACGATCTGACCTATAAGAGTGTCATCGAAAACCTGAATGTGCTTGACTTTGAATTCTACTTCAGGATCACTGAGGCACTGTTGACCGGAAATGTATCGGCAGCTCTGCTCACACTCAATGAAGTGATTGACAATGGATTCGATGGACAACATTTCCTAACCGGTCTTGCTTCTCATCTGCGCAATATTCTGGTATGCAAAGATGTTGCGACAATCAAACTACTCGAAGTCAGCCAGGTATTGAGAAACAGATTTCTGGAACAGTCAAAGGTATGTCCACTTGACTTTATTATCCGTTCACTTGATATCGCCAATAAATGCGATCTGAGCTATCGCACCAGCAGCAACAAAAGGCTCCATATCGAAATTGCCTTGTTACAGATGACAAGGATGAATCCGCAGTCTTCGACACAGGGATTACCGCCACCACAGCCCCAGCAACCGGTAATACCCAATACTCCACCGCAGCAAATCAGGGGACAGGATATAAATCAACAACCTGTTTCACAGACTCCTGCATCTCCTAATATAGTCTCACAATCTATAGTTCAGGATACAAATATTGAATATTACAATCAGCCTGTTCCGGATCAAAAAGCATCACAGTCGGTTCAGCAATCATCAAATCCTTTGTCAGCAACTGGTATTGTGCCACCGCAAACTAACAGTATGCTGCCACAGACTACTTCAATAAGAACAAATTCGACACGGATCATACCGACAACAACCAAAATCTCTCCATGTGCACCAAATTCAGGAATGGAAGCATCTGCAAAACAACATGCGGCAGTTGTCTCATCTTCCAATAAAGATGACACCGAGAAGTTTGAAGAAACCGAAGTTGAAGATTCCGACACTGAAAAAACAGTTGTCAATAAACCGGTCACTCAAATAGGACTGGAATATGCATGGGATTCCCTCAAAAAACGTTTCCCTGATCTGATGACACTCACTTTTCGTAAACCCATCTTAAACGATGGATACAAGATTGTATATCCCATCGTCAGCAAACTGGAGGAAACAGAGGTCATTCAGAACAGGTATAAAATACTCCTTTTCCTGAAACAGGAACTTGGAAACCATCAGATAGAACTCGGCACAATACTTACTGAGGAAGCACCGAAAGAACGAAAAGCCTTTACCGATAAAGACAAATACGAGCGGTTGGCAACAAAGAATCCTCTGTTACAAAAGTTTCGTGAGAAATTTGATCTCGAATTGCTTTATTAATTGATTTCCAAATATTATAATACTAAACGCCACAATTGCTGATTCATTGAAAACACAATCCTTACAATCAAAACAAAACGCTTCTCCAAACATTTATGCAATCGGAGAATCGTTACTCGATATAATTTTTAGTGACAAAGATACAGTGTCTGCTAAACCGGGAGGCTCTATGCTGAATGCATGTATCTCTTTGGGCAGGCTTGGACATCAGGTCCATTTTCTCACTGAATTCGGCAACGATAAAGCCGGTGACCGGATTGCGGGATTCCTCAACGACAATTTTGTCAAAAGCGAATACAGTATCCGCCATGAGAAATGCAAAACCACATTAGCGCTTGCCTTTCTCGATGCCTCAGGAAATGCATCCTACAGTTTCTATCAGGATCTGCCTGAAGAAGCTCCAACTATTAAGATCCCCGACTTCAAACAAGGTGATATCTTACTCTTTGGATCCTCCTATTCTATCCGGCAAAGAAATCGTAAGAATATTGAACTGTTACTTGACAGTGCCCATTTAGATGGAGCTACGATCATCTATGATCCGAATATCCGTCCTTCCAAGATTCAGGATACCGCGGATTCACGCAATCAAATTTTTGGAATGATTGCAAAGTCCGACATCGTAAAGGGTTCAGATGAAGATTTCACCTACATTTTCCAAAACAACAATCAACTGGATATCATCCGAAAGCTGGAAGAACAGGGGTCCCTCTTTTTTCTAACATCCGGCAAGAATGGTGTAGAGGTCATTTACCAGGGAATTATAGAACATCATCCGATACCTGATATCATTCCTGTCAGTACGATTGGAGCCGGTGACAATTTCAATGTAGGCATCATCCATGCACTGATATCGAAACAAATCTCAAAACCGTTTAATCAGGAATCCCTAACAGCGATGGCTGAAGGAGGAATCAAACTGGCAGCAGAGGTTTGTCTCCGGACCGAAAACTATATCGCCAGACGATAACCCCCTCAATACACAATAAGAAATATTTATCTTTGCAAAAACGATTAGAATGGCAAAATCAATCTCAGAGCGAATCTTAAAATTCTTCGGCTGGTCGCTAGTAATGGGAATTCCCAACGGAATAAAGAAATGTGTGCTCATTGTAGCCCCACATACCAGCAACTGGGATTTTGTAATAGGTCGTCTTTGCTTCAATGTAATCGGTTTACCCACCAAATTTCTGATCAAGAAAGAATCTTTTTTCTGGCCATTTGGAATACTACTCAGGAAATTGGGAGGTATCCCTGTTGACCGCTCCCGAAAAAATAATATCATCAAAGAAGTTGCCGCGCTTTTTCCAAAATATGATGAACTGATTATCACCATAACTCCAGAAGGGACCCGAAAACTCACGAAGAACTGGAAGAAAGGATTTTACTATATTGCTGAATTGGCTAAAGTTCCTGTAGCCGTCGCATTTGTTGATTATGAAAAGAAACAGGCAGGAATTGCATATACCTTTATTCCTACTGGAGATTACGATAAAGATTTCGAAAAGATCAGTGCCCTTTATTACGACAAAAAAGCAAGATTCCCTGAGAATTTCAACCTGAGTCCAATGTACCAGGATCAGAAATAATCTCAAAGAATTTTTAAAAATAACCGCTGAATGATATCAGTCAAATCCGAAATAGAATGAAAACCGAAAAAAAGTCATACAATTTTGCATTGGTCGGTGCAGCTGGCTATATTGCTCCCAGGCACATGAAAGCCATCAAAGACACTGGAAATAACCTGGTTGCTGCTCTCGACCGAAACGATAGTGTAGGAATCATCGACAGTTACTTCCCCAATGCCGATTATTTTCTTGAACCGGAACGATTTGACAGGCATCTTGACAAACAGCGGAGACTGGGACCGGATAAAAAGATTGATTATGTCAGCATCTGTACACCAAATTATCTGCACGATGCACATATCCGACTTGCCATGCGCAACGGAGCTCATGCCATCTGTGAAAAACCACTTGTACTGAACCCTTGGAACATCGATGGACTGAAAGTAATCGAACAGGAAACCGGAAAACGGATCTACAACATTCTTCAACTCCGTTTACATCCAGCCATCATTGCTTTAAAACAGCGCGTTGATGCAGCCTCTGCCGATCACAAATTCGACATCGACCTCACCTATATCACAAGCCGTGGTCACTGGTATTTCATGTCGTGGAAGGGAGATGCACAGAAATCAGGTGGTATTGCCACTAATATAGGCGTTCATTTCTATGATATGCTCACCTGGATTTTTGGTGATGTACAAACCAACATCGTCCATCTCTATGAAGCCGACAAGGCTGCTGGTTTTCTTGAATTAAAGAAAGCCCGGGTACGTTGGTTCCTGAGCATTGACAGCAATTCCATCCCTGACGAGATTAAAGCGCTGGGCAAACGCACATACCGTTCACTCACCATGAACGGTGAGAGCATCGAATTCAGCGATGGTTTTACCGATCTCCACACCCGTGTATATGAAGATATTTTAAGTGGAGGAGGATTTGGCATCGACGAAACAAAATCAAGTATTGAAACAGTCTACAATATAAGGAAGCAATCACCCATTGGAGCAATTGGTGACTATCACCCATTGATAAAGAAATACCTGTAACATTTATTGCTAACTTATTCAGAATATGCAACCCATAAGAAAAAACGAATACGCTTGGTATGCGGTTTATACCCGCTCAAGATCAGAGAAATCTGTCAATCTGGAACTCTCACTGACAGGAATCGAATCCTATCTCCCCTTAAGGAAAACTATCCGAAAGTGGAGCGACCGGAAGAAAATGGTAGAAGTTCCCCTCTTTAACAGTTATGTTTTTGTGAAGGTATCTGAGAAAGAATATCTGAAGGTATTACAGACATTTGGCGTAACGCGTTACATCTGTTTTGAAGGACAGGCTGTTGCAATACCAGAAGTACAAATCAATGCTATCCGGGCCTATCTCGATGAAACCGAGCCCGTCCCATTGGACGATCAGTTGAAAATGGAAGCTGGTAAGAGTGTAATTGTTACCCGTGGACCAATGACAGGGATGACCGGAATATTGTTAAACATCGAAGGCAAGAACCGTGTCAAAGTCGAGATCGAAGCCATCGGACAATCCCTCATCATCACCATCCCTCCCCAGAATCTTGAAATCATATTACAATAATAAATAAAGAACAAAAAAAAGGCGGCCATATGGTCGCCTTTTTTTTGTTCACAAATAGACACAAAAAAGCCCGATCTTATAAGGATCAGGCTTTAAATAAAAAGGGCAACGACCTACTCTCCCACAAACTCGCAGTACCATCGGCGCAGGCGGGCTTAACTTCTCTGTTCGGAATGGGAAGAGGT
>Ga0209538_1000502_pt1 | contig 22615 bp, 20 predicted proteins | sample BarGraNGADG00211_2_FD_184492 | JGI IMG/M metagenome (GOLD analysis project Ga0209538, IMG submission 184492) | Arctic peat soil microbial communities from Barrow, Alaska - Barrow Graham LP Ref core NGADG0004-211 (SPAdes) (version 2) | ecosystem: Environmental > Terrestrial > Soil > Wetlands >... | reverse complement strand
TTGCGTCGCCCACCGGCACGATGTGGACGCGGACGTCGAACTGGTCTCTGATGCGCTTCGCCGGCGCGCTGTCCGTGCCGGGATGCTCCGGCAGGGTGATGCGGACCAGGCCGGTGTCCCTTGCCTGCGCCAGTAGCCTCGACACCGATGACCGGCTCCGCCCCAACTGCCGTGCGATCGCCTCCATGGTCTCGTTCTGGATGTAGTAACGCACCGCGACGTCGTACATTTCGCTGTGTCGGTCGTGCACTCGGTCCTCGCTCTCCTGCACGTATGCCCAAGTCCTAGCGCAACTGTGCACCACAGGCCATGATCATTTCAACCGCACAAGTGTGTGGGCCCTTGAGGGCAAAAACGTTGCCAAGCCACCGGATCGTCAACGAAGCGATGCGGTACGAGCGATGGAGCGGCGCCGGTCAAACCGGCGCAGGCTTGGGGACGTCCCACGGGCGACGAGTGACATCCACACGGATGTCGGAAAGAGGTGACTGTGTCTCTCGGAACGATCTTCCTCTCTGAGGTAGTCGGCACGGCAATACTGCTGCTCATGGGCGGCGGCGTTGTGGCCAACAACATCCTCCCCAAGAACAAGGGCGCCGGTACGGGCTTCCTGCATGTCAACTGGGGGTGGGGTATCGCCTTCTTCGCTGGCGTGCTCGTCGCGTACAAGTCGGGCGGACACCTCAACCCTGCGGTCACCCTGGGCGTTGTCGCGTCCGGCGCCAAGGAGTTCGTGCCCGGCATCGCTGTCAACGCGGCCTCCATCTTCACGTACATCTCCGCCCAGATGGTCGGTGCCTTCATCGGAGCCATTCTCTGCTGGCTGGCGTACAAGAAGCAGTTCGACGAGGATGCTGATCCCGCTGTAAAGCTCGGCGTCTTCTCGACCGGCCCTGAGATCCGCAGCTACGGGTGGAACCTAGTGACCGAGGCCCTCGGCACCTTCGTCCTCGTGTTCACCGTTCTCGCGGCGGGTCACTGGGGCGATTCGGCCACCAAGACCCCGGGCGGCCTCGGCTGGCTCGGCGCACTGGGTGTCGCTCTCCTGGTCGTCGGCATCGGCGCCTCCCTCGGTGGGCCTACCGGCTACGCCATCAACCCGGCTCGTGACCTCGGCCCGCGCATTGCGCACGCCGTTCTCCCCATCCCGGGCAAGGGCAGCTCCGACTGGTCCTACAGCTGGGTTCCGGTTGTCGGCCCGATCGTCGGCGGCGTTGTGGCCGGACTGCTGTCCGGCGTCTTGCTGCCCAAGTAACACGCAAACCTGACACGACCATGGCCCGCCGTCTGAGATGGCGGCGGGTCTTGGCGTCATCACACTGACTCACGTCAACACAATGAAGTGGAGAAACATGTCTGAGAAGTTCGTCTTGGCTATCGATCAGGGGACGACGAGCTCACGCGCGATCGTCTTCAACGACGAGGGCAAGATCGTCGGCTCGGGGCAGGAAGAGCACGAGCAGATCTTCCCCAGGGCCGGCTGGGTCGAGCATGACCCGCTGGAGATCTGGGCCAAGGTGCAGAAGGTCGTCGAGCTCGCCCTCGCAGACGCGGGCAAGACGAAGGACGACATCGTCGCTGTCGGCATCACCAACCAGCGCGAGACCACGGTCGTCTGGAACAAGGAGACAGGCGAGCCCGTCTACAACGCGATCGTGTGGCAGGACACCCGTACCGGCAAGATCGTCGAAGAGCTCGGCGGCGGGAACCAGGACAAGTACAAGGAGCGCGTGGGTCTGCCCCTGGCCACGTACTTCTGTGGTCCCAAGGTCAAGTGGATCCTCGACAACGTCGCCGGCGCTCGTGGCCAGGCTGAGGGCGGCAAGCTCGTCATGGGCACCATCGACAGCTGGGTCATCTGGAACCTGACCGGCGGCGTCAACGGCGGCGTGCACATCACCGACGTCACCAACGCCTCGCGCACGATGCTCATGGATCTCACGACCCTGAGCTGGGATGCCGAGATCGCCGCGGACATGACGATCCCCATGAGCATGCTGCCCGAGATCAAGTCCTCCGCCGAGGTGTACGGCACCGCCGTCATCCCGTCGCTGGCCGGCATCCCGGTCGCTGGTGACCTCGGTGACCAGCAGGCCGCGACCTTCGGCCAGGCATGCTTCGAGCCCGGCATGGCGAAGAACACGTACGGAACCGGCAACTTCATGATCCTCAACACCGGAACCGAGATCGTGCCGAGCAAGAACGGCCTACTCACGACCCTCTGCTACAAGATCGGCGACACGCCTCCGATCTATGCGCTCGAGGGATCGATCGCCGTCACCGGTTCGCTCGTGCAGTGGCTGCGCGACAACCTGAAGATGATCGGCTCTGCGTCAGAGATCGAGGAGCTCGCGGGCTCCGTCGAAGACAACGGTGGCGCGTACTTCGTGCCGGCGTTCTCGGGTCTGTTCGCGCCGTACTGGCGCAACGACGCGCGTGGCGCCCTTGTGGGCCTGACGCGTTACGTCAACCGTGCGCACATCGCCCGTGCGGTGCTGGAGGCCACGGCCTTCCAGACCCGTGAAGTGCTCGACGCCATGAACGCCGACTCCGGGGTTCCGCTGACCGAGCTCAAGGTCGACGGTGGCATGACGGCGAACAACCTGCTCATGCAGTTCCAGGCCGATGTGCTCGGCGTCCCCGTCGTCCGTCCCGTCGTCGCTGAGACGACCGCTCTCGGCGCCGCCTATGCAGCCGGCATCGCGACCGGCTTCTGGAACGGCGAGCAGGATGTCATCGACAACTGGGCCGAGGACAAGCGCTGGTCGCCTGCCGCCGACCCGAAGGAGATCGCACGCGTCTACCGCAACTGGAAGAAGGCCGTCACCAAGACCTTCGACTGGGTCGACGCTGACGTCAAGGAGTGACGCTCAGGCTTAGCTGAGCTGTACGAACAGCGCCACCGGTTCCTTCGGGAGCCGGTGGCGCTGCCTTTTGTCGGAGGCCCGTGCTTCGATGAGGCGATGGACATCTTGAGGACCACCATCGTTCTCGACGCCCCCGATCTGGAGGCTGAGAGCAGTTTCTGGGCGGGCATGTACGGCGGAACGGTCGAGGCAGAGCCCGACTGGCACGACGTCGTCGTCCACGGGCAGACGAAGCTGGGCATCCAGCTCGCCCCAGACCATGTACGGCCGGAGTGGCCGGGCGGGGATCAGCAGCAGCAGATCCACCTCGACCTTCACGTCCCCGACATCGCGGCAGCCGACGTGGAGGCGAAGAGGCTGGGCGCCCGCGTGCTGCAGGAAGCCGACATCGGGCAGACATCGGGCTTCGTCGTCTACGCCGACCCGGCGGGGCATCCCTTCTGCCTGTGCTGGGGCTGAGCCGGGGCCCATCGCACACGCGGCGAGCAGGGGAGTCCTACGCTCAAGTCATGCGTGTACTCATTGCTGACTCGTTCGAGCGTTCGGGCATCGACGCCCTCACCGCCGCGGGCCTGGAGATCACCGTCGATCCGGCCCTGTCCGGAGCGGCACTGGCCGAAGCGGTCGCGGCTCAGCGGCCAGACGTGCTGGTCGTTCGCAGCACGAAGGTGCCCGAGGACGTCCTTGCCGCGGGGCCGCTGAAGCTCGTCGTACGGGCGGGCGCGGGCTACAACACGATCGATGTCGCGGCCGCGTCGAAGCGGGGCATCTACGTGTCGAACTGCCCTGGCAAGAACTCGATCGCTGTCGCCGAGCTCGCGTTCGGCTTGATCCTCGCGCTGGACCGGCGGATCGTCGACAACGCGGTTGACCTGCGCGAGGGCCGCTGGAACAAGTCGACCTACTCCAAGGCCTCCGGGCTGTACGGGCGGACGTTGGGGCTGATCGGCGTCGGCGGCATCGGCGGCGCCATGATCGCCCGTGCCAAGGGATTCGGTATGAAGGTCGTCGCCTGGAGCCGGAGCCTGACCCCGGCTCGGGCCGAGGAGCTGGGCATCGTGGCGCTCGAGTCGCCCCTGGCCGTCGCCGCGGCGGCTGACGTGGTGAGCGTGCACGTGGCGCTCAACGACGGTACGCGCGGGCTGTGCGGGGCGGACTTCTTCGCCGCGATGAAGCCGGGCGCACTGTTCGTCAACACCTCACGCGGAGAAGTCGTCGACGAGGCGGCGCTGGCCAAGGCCATCGAGGACAAGGGCGTGCGGGCAGGTCTCGACGTGTACGCCGACGAGCCGTCCGGCGGCAGCGGCGACTACACCGGCGCCATGGGAAAGAACGCCGGTGTGTACGGCACGCACCACATCGGCGCGGCCACGGCCCAGGCGCAGGAGGCGATCGCCGCCGAAGCCGTACGGATCATCACCGTCTTCGCGGCCACCGGCGAGGTACCCAACGCCGTCAACATCGCTGTGACGACGCCCGCCGTCTGCTCGCTCGTGGTCCGGCACCTCGACCGCCCTGGCGTTCTCGCCGCATGCCTCGATGCCGTCAGCCGTGCCGGGATCAACGTGCAGGAGATGTCCAACACGGTGTTCGACGGTTCCGAGGCGGCGGTGGCGACGATCTCCCTTGAGGTCGTGCCCTCCGCTGACCTGCTTGAGACGATCAGGTCGGCCGAGCACGTCCTCGACGCGAGCGTGGTCGCGGGTTGATGACGGTCAGTCGTGCGTGAGGCTGACTCCGTACGACGACTCCGCGGCGTTGAAGAACGTGTCCTTGTCGCGGATGATCGCCTGTGCGGGAAGCATGTCGGTCGCCGTCTTCGCACTGTCGGTCTTCTTCACAGCGGTGCCGATCGCGAGGAACTCGATGAGGCCACCGCCGATGTCGTAGATGTAGGTCTTCACGCCCACGACGTCGTCGGCGCCGATCGACGCCGCCTGCGCCCTCACCTTGCCGAGTGACTCTTCCCGAGCGGCGTAGATGAGCTCGGTGAGCTCGCTGATCTCGCCCTTGACGTAGTTCTTGAACGACGCCATGAGTCCGCCGACGAAGCCGAGCGAGTAGACGCTGGTCCCCAGGACGAGCATGAGCGGCGAGTACCCGATCTTCGCGAGGTTCCAGGTCTCCTCTGCGGTGAGGTCGCTGGTGGTGACACCCATCCGCGCGAAGTGCTCGTCGGACATGTCATGGCGGGCCGCCGTGCCGACCATGAGCATCTCCTGCACCGCGGTACCGCCGAACGGGAGGATCGAGGTCTTGATGCCCACGATGGCGTTGGCGCCGACGGACTGCGCCTCACCGACGATCCGCTGCAGAGCGAGGTTGCGGGTGTGGGTGAAGATGTCCGAGTACTGCTTCACCTCGCCCTTCTGGAGCTGCTTGAAGGCACCGGTGATGCCGCGACCGACACCGATGGAGTACGCGACGTTGCCCATCGCAAACGCGACTGGGGCGTATCCCGCGTCCTCCTGGCACCACAGCTCCTGCGCATCGGCAGAGGTCGTGAACGCCCACTGCGGCATCTGGCCGTCTTTGCGGTACAGGCCGGAGGCGACGGAGAGGAACTCGACGTTGCCGGCGTGGAAGATCAGCTCGCTGGACATGCCCGTGGCGCCGTGCATGCCGGCCTGACGCATCTCGTTCATGAGGCGTTGCGTCGACAGGTGACGTCCGGCGGTGATCATCTCCGTGATCTGGTTGACCTCGCCGCCAGCCATTGCTGTGAACGCGCTGCCGATGCCGCCGAGCAGACCGAGGGAGTAGACGCTGTTGCCGACGAGCAGGTCGCCGGCACGGTATCCGAGCCTGTCGATGCAGAACAGCTCGTTGCCGGACAGGCCAGTGACCACGGAACGGGGGCCGGGATTGGTACCAGGAGACGTCATGCGTCGATCGTCCCAGGTCGGGGCGCAGAACGGGAGAACCCGCCGGAGGCTAGACAGTGAACTGCAGCGAAGCCAACGGCACACTCGCTGCCGTCCCTGGAGTAGGTTCCCTTCATGGAAGGCTCGGTGGCGGCAAGAGGCCGGGACGGGCAGGCCCCACGCTGGCACAGCCAGACGGTCAGCGACGTGCTCGTGGCTCTGAGCAGTGGCTTTGCCGGTCTGAGCGCAGCGGACGCAGCGGCCCGGCTGGAGCGCGAAGGACTCAACGAGATCGTGGCCGCGCGTCGCGTTTCCCCCTGGCGCCTCCTGCTGGAGCAGTTCCGGAACGTCCTGATGCTGATCCTGCTGGCCGCCATCTTCTTGTCGTTCCTGATCGGTCACGGCACCGAGTCGATCGTGATCGCGGTCATCGTTCTGTTCGCGGTGGTCCTCGGTTTCGTCCAGGAGTACCGGGCGGAGCGAGCGATCGAGGCGCTGCGGGAACTGGCTGCGCCCACGGCTTCCGTACTGCGTGACGGCGTGGTGTCGCTGGTGCCCACCCGCGAGCTGGTGCCGGGCGATGTCGTCCTGCTCCACGCTGGGGATCGGGTACCCGCGGACGCACGAGTCCTCGAGGCGGTCAACCTGACGGCCGACGAGGCCTCCCTGACCGGCGAGTCATCGGGCGTGGAGAAGCAGGATGGGTCGTTACTGGACGAGGACTGCCCGGTTGGAGATCGAACGAACCTCGTTCATGCAGGCACCACCATCACGTACGGCCGGGGTCGGGCGGTCGTGGTCGCGACCGGGATGCAGACCGAGTTCGGCCAAATCGCTCAGCTCCTACAGGGTGTGGAAGAGGGGCGAACCCCACTTCAGAAGAACCTCGACCGGTTGGGCACCGTCCTGGCCCGGGCCGCCGTTGTGGTGGTGGCGATGGTCGTGGTTCTAGGAGTTCTCCGTGGCCAGGCGGTCCTCGACATGTTGCTGTTCGGCATCGCCCTGGCGGTCGCAGTGGTGCCTGAGGCGCTGCCGGCCGTGGTCACGATTTCGCTGGCGATCGGCATCCAGAAGATGGCACGGCGGAACGCCCTGATTCGGCGCCTTCCGGCCGTGGAGACGCTCGGCAGTACATCCGTGATCTGCTCGGACAAGACAGGCACGTTGACAAGGGACGAGATGACGGTGCGTCGGCTGTGGGCGGTGGACCGGACCTTCGACATCAGTGGTTCGGGCTACGAGCCGGTCGGCCGCTTCTCCACGGGCGGCGTGGACGTCGTGCCCGGCAGGGGCGTGGAGCGGCTGCTGGCGGCCGCCGTGCTTGTCAATGACTCAGAGCTCGCTGAGGTCGATGGGGGTTGGCGGGTGAAGGGGGATCCCACGGAGGGAGCCCTGATCGTCGCTGCGGCGAAAGCGGGTCTGGACAAGCGCGCTCTCGAGGAGTCGGCGCCCCGGGTTCAGGAGATCCCGTTCACCTCGGAGCGCAAGCGCATGACCACCCTGCATCGCACGGAAGCCGGCACGGTGGCCTACAGCAAGGGCGCACCGGAGATGCTGTTGCCGGACTGCACCCAGCTTGCGACCGCGGAAGGGGTGACCGTGCTCGATGACGCCACCCGGGTCGAGTTGTCCGGCGTCGCTCAGTCGTATGCGCGCGACGCGTTGCGGGTGCTCGCCGTTGCTATGAAGGAGGATGCTGACCTTTCCAGCGCCCAAGAAGGCATGACGTTGCTGGGGCTGGTTGGGATGATCGACCCTCCACGAGCAGAGGCTCGGGAGGCGATCGCCTTGTGTGAGCGCGCCGGGATCCGCCCAGTGATGATCACCGGGGACCATCCCGCGACCGCGACAGCCGTCGCTCGCGAGGTAGGACTACTGCGACACGGAAGGGTTGTGGTCGGGCCTGAGCTTGACGACATGGATGACGCCCGACTCCGCCGCGAGGTCGACGGCATCGATGTGTTTGCGCGCGTGTCACCGGCCCACAAGCTACGTGTCGTGGCTGCGCTGCAGGCCAACGACCACGTGGTCGCAATGACCGGTGATGGGGTGAACGACGCTCCTGCGCTCAAGAAGGCCGACATCGGGATCGCGATGGGAATAGCCGGCACCGATGTGACCAAGGAAGCATCGGCGATGACGTTGACCGATGACAACTTCGCGTCGATCGTTGCCGCAGTCGAGGAGGGACGTGGGGTTTACGACAACATCAAGAAGTACCTCATGTACCTGCTGTCCTCGAACATCGGCGAGATCGGTCTGATGGTGGGAGCGGCGATCGTCGGTCTACCGTTGCCGCTCACGGCCGTCCAGATCCTCTACGTCAACCTGGCCACCGATGGCCTCCCTGCTCTGGCTCTCGCGGTGGACCCGCCCCAGCGGGACCTGATGGACCGGCCGCCCCGTAGCCCCCGCACCGGGATCTTCACCCTCCCGGTCGTGGCGCTGATGCTGGCTGGTGGACTATGGCTGGCCGTGGTCAACACTGGTTTGTTCTTGTGGGTGCTGCGTTCCGGGCGAGCCCTCGAGGAGGCCATGACCATGGTGTTCGTCTCCCTCGTGCTGATCCAGCTCCTCAATGCCTACAACTTCCGCTCGGATCGGCACTCCGCCCTGGTGCGGCCTTTTGCCAACCGCTGGCTGAACTGCGCTGTTCTCTGGGAGACGGCCCTCCTGTTGGTCATCGTCTACCTCCCAGCCCTGCAGGGCGTGTTCGGCACCTACGCTCTCTCCGCGTCCGACTGGGTGGTCCTGCTGGGTCTGTCGCTCTCGGTCCTTCCCGTGCTTGAGGCTGTCAAGTACCTGATCCGGCGGGGGTGGTTCGCAGAGGTCGGCCATGGATCGGAAGGCCGTCACCGTTCTTGAGCCGAGGTCGGCACAGAGCAGATCCGGGATCTCACGTCGGCCGATGTCCAGCTGGGCTCGGCTGCCCCCTCCGGTAAGGGCCGCTGCCTAGACTCAGCCCGTGATCTATCCGACGACTCGACGTGGCGGCGCCGTCGACTTCCTCCACGGCCACGAGATCGCCGACTCGTACAGGTGGCTGGAAGATCCCGACTCCGCCGAGACAAGGGCGTGGGTCGACGCGCAACGCGCGACCACGGAGTCGTACCTCGAGACCCTGCCGAGCCGTGCCTGGTTCTCCGAGACCATGCGGCAGGTCGCCTCGAGGCCTCGCGCCGGCATCCCTCATGGGTACGGCGAGTGGTACTTCCTCAACCGCAACGACGGCACGATGCCGCAGGATGTCTGGTACGTCGGGCGGAGCGTCGACGAGGTCGCGGATCCGGCTGCGCGGGTCATGCTCGACCCGTCGAGCTGGTCCGAGGACGCCACCAGCTCGTTGAGCACGTTCACCGTCAGCGACGACGGACGCTACATGGCGGTGGCGCGGTCCGATGCCGGCTCCGACTGGCAGCGGATCCACGTGCTCGACGTAGCGAGCGGCGACGACACTGGCGAGACTGAGCTGGTGACGAAGTTCGCCGAGCCGACGTGGTTGCCCGACAACGTGTCGTACCTCTACAACGCATTCACCGATCTGGGCGACGCCGTCGGCACGCAGACTGGCGCACTGGGGAGACCACGGGTGATGCGGCATACGCTCGGCGGTCGCTCCGACGAGCTCGTCGCCGACCTGCCGGAGCTCGACCGTGTCATCTTTGACTGGGACGTGAGCCACGACGGTCACTGGCTCTGGCTGCTGCCGCGGCAGGGGACCGAGAACCGTAACATGCTCTGGGTGCATCCGCTGGGCTCGCGCGACGGACGGACGGAGATCGGCGATCGGATCACGCTCGTGGGGGAGCCCGACGCCGAGTACACGGTGATCCGGTCGGTGGGTGAGCCAGGACGCGGGGCGAAGCTCCTCGTCCTCACCGATCTCGGCGCGTCTCGAGGAAGAGTCGTTTCGTTCGACCTCGACGCGATCCGTACAGGTGGCGATATCGGCCCGGCTACGGTGATCGCCGAGGGCGACGACGTGATCTCCGGCGTCATCGCGGCTGGTGAGCACTTGCTCGTCGAGAGGCTCGTCGATGCGACACCGCGGATCACCCGGTACGACCTCGAGGGTACGGACCTCGGCCCCGTTAACCTGCCGGCTGGCGCGACCGTCTCGTCGGACGGTTCGCCGAACCGGCGCCACGCGTACGTGGGCATCTCGACGGTGACCGAGCCCACTGCCGCGTACGAGATCGACAGCGCGACCGGCGCCACACGGGCACTCGACCTCGTCGACTCGGGCTCCGGCGTGGCCGGTCCGTACAACGTCGAGCGCCGCCGTGCGACCAGCCAGGACGGGACACAGGTTCCGTACTTCCTCATCCGTCCCGAGAAGGCCCCGAGGAGTCCCTCGCCGACGCTGCTGTACGGCTACGGCGGCTTCAAGATCCCTGTCCTCGCCGACTATCGGCCGGGCTGGTCGGGCTGGCTTGCAGCTGGGGGAGTACTGGCCATCGCGAACCTGCGCGGCGGCGGCGAGTACGGCTCCGACTGGTACGACGACGGCCGACTCGACAACAAGCAGCACGTCTTCGACGACGTCATCGCGGTCGCTGAGCACCTTGTCGAGGCGGGAAGCACCACGCCCGCCCAGCTCGCGATCCACGGTCGCAGCAACGGCGGCCTACTCGTGGGTGCGGCGATGACCCAGCGCCCCGACCTCTTCGCGGTCGCGCTGCCCACGGTCGGCGTGCTCGACCTGCTCCGGTTCCACAAGTTCACGATCGGCGCAGCGTGGATCTCCGACTACGGCAACCCCGATGACGCGCACGACTTCTCTGTCGAGCTCGCGTACTCACCGCTGCACAACGTGCATGACGGCACCGCCTACCCGGCGACGCTCATCGCGACCGGAGACCACGACGACCGGGTTGTGCCGTTGCACAGCCACAAGTTCACCGCGACCCTCCAGCTGGCTCAGGCCGGTGACGCGCCGATCCTCACCCGGATCGAGACCTCCACCGGCCACGGCGCCGGGAAGCCCGCCCTCGTGCTCGCCGCCGAGTGGGCCGACCTGCTCTCCTTCGCCGCCCACCACACGGGGTTGGTGCCGCCCACGATCTAGACGATGCGGTCGATGACGCGCGTCGAGGAGGTCGGAATGCCCTCGGAGCCGTACTCGACGGCGCCCACCAGCGCCTCCAGCGCTCGGCCGAGCTTCGCAGGGTCCGTCGTGTGCAGGGTGAGTACGGGGTCGCCCGCGGTCACCCGATCGCCAGGCTTGCGGTGGATCTCGACGCCTGCGGCAAGGTCGACCGGATCCTCCTTGCGCGCGCGGCCTGCGCCCAGGCGCCAGGCCGCGACGGCGATCGGACGCGCAGGCATCCCGACGACGTAGCCGTCCTGCGGAGCGCTGATCACCTCGGTGTGGGAGGCGACCGGCAGCGGAGCGTCCGGGTCGCCTCCCTGCGTGGCGATCATCCGCCGCCAGACGTCCATGGCGCGGCCGTCGGCGAGGGCCTCTGCTGGATCGACGTCGGGACGGCCCGCGAGCGCGAGCATCTCCCGTGCCAGGGCGACGGTGAGCTCGACGACATCGGCGGGTCCGCCGCCGGCGAGGACCTCGACCGACTCTCGTACCTCCAGGGCGTTGCCGACCGTCAGCCCCAGCGGCGTCTCCATGTCCGTGAGCAGCGCGACGGTGGCGAGGCCGGCGTCGTTGCCGAGATCGACCATGGTCCGCGCCAGCGCGCGAGCGTCCGCCTCGGCCTGCATGAACGCGCCCGATCCGGTCTTCACGTCGAGGACGAGCGCGCCCGAGCCCTCCGCGATCTTCTTGCTCATGATCGAGCTGGCGATCAGCGGGATGGACTCGACGGTCGAGGTGATGTCGCGCAGGGCGTACAGCTTCTTGTCCGCGGGCGCGAGCCCAGCGCCCGCCGCGCAGATCACGCCACCCACGTCCCGGAGCTGCGCGAGCATCGCCTCCGGTGTGACGTCGGCGCGCCAGCCGCGGATCGACTCAAGCTTGTCGAGCGTCCCACCGGTGTGACCGAGGCCGCGGCCGGAGAGCTGAGGGACGCGCACCCCGTACGCGGCGACCAGCGGCACCAAAGGAAGTGTGATCTTGTCGCCCACGCCACCGGTGGAGTGCTTGTCGGCGGTCGCTCCGAGGTGCGTGAAGTCCATCCGCTCACCGCTCGCGATCATCGCTGCGGTCCACCGCGAGATCTCGGTGCGGGTCATGCCGCGCAGGAAGATCGCCATGGCCAGAGCCGCCATCTGTTCGTCGGCGACGGCTCCTCGCGTGTAGGCGTCGATGACCCAGTCGATCTGGGCGTCGCTCAGGGCGCCGCCGTCGCGCTTGGTGCGGATGATGTCGACGGCATCCATCAGTTCGCTCATGGTCCGCAGACTAATGCTGGTCGTCGTCCCGTCGGCGCGAAGGATCTGCGTCAGGCAGGGGTTTCCGTGGCTCCGGCGGCTCCATCCGGCACGCCGTCCTGCCAGAAGTGGGCGGTCTGCAGCATCCAGAAGGCGATGAACAGGGCGAGCAGCAGGGACTCGGCGACGAAGAACCACTGAGGGTACGGGTTGGGCAGCCAGCCGAGAAGGATCGCGATGTCGTAGATGGCCGTGAGGACGATCGTGGCGATCATGGCTGTACTGATGAGCTGGTAGCCGCGCTGGTAGGCCCGCGGCGTCAACCCCATCACCGTCGGCCCGTCGGGAGGATCCAGCGCGTTGATGCGGGCCACCCACGCCAACAGCAGGAAGAAGCAGAACGCCGCCAGGTTATGGCCGTGGACGAACATCAGCTCGCGGGCGAACAACCACAGCGCCGAGGAGACGAGCCACAGCAGGGCGGGCAGGACTATCCGGCGCAGTTGCGCCGATCCCCAGCCGTATGTACGAACGACGTACACCAATGCGCCGACCAGGCCGACCAGCCCGAGGATGAGCAGCGCGCTGACGTTGTTCTCGACGTCGGTCAGCACCGAGACCGGGATGCACTTCGCGACACCCTCGCGGCAGGCACCTGGAGCGGAAGGACCCACTGTGGTCGGCAGCATGCCGATCGTCGGGGCGAGCATGCCGGCCAGGTTGAGGGCACCGTCCTCGCTCTTCTCGCGGCCCATGATCGCGATCAGCGCGAGGCCCGTGGCCACGAGGACGCCGACAAAGACGTTCCGCACGGGGGAGTAGTAGGACGCGCTGATCGACGTCAGCTGCAAGCCGCATGTACGGACGATCTCGAGGACGAGCGACGCCATCAGCAGCAGTGCCGCCGCGACGACGCCCATCCGCAGCGCTCTGTACGTGGTGATCGCCGACTGGCTTCGACTCGGCATCTCGACTCCTCACGGACGGTCGGACAAAAGCCGACAGCGGTGTCGTACTCGATACCGCTGCACTGTACGAGACGCGAGACCGTCACGGTGATACCCCAGGGGCGCTGCTCAGGACTAATGTGACTCGGCGGGACTGCGAGCGGGGGGAAGCGTGATGAGCGAGTCACTGACTGCGGATCCGATCGATCGGAACCGGTTCCCGGTCGACCCCTGGGCGCTGCGGGAGCTTCGCTACGACAGCCACGACCTCGGGGTGACCGAGACGCTGTTCGCCGTCGGGAATGGCTACCTCGGCCTGCGCGGCAACGTGGAGGAGGGCCGCGACGCGTACGCGCACGGCACGTTCATCAACGGCCTCCACGAGGTGTGGCCGATCCACCATGCGGAGGATGCGTACGGCTTCGCGACGGTCGGCCAGACGATCGTCAACGCTCCCGATGCCAAGACCATGCGGCTGTACGTGGACGACGAGCCGTTGCTCCTCAGCTTCGCGGAACTCGAAAGCTACGAGCGCAACCTCTCGTTCCGCGATGGCGTGCTGACCAGGGAGATCGTGTGGCGCACCCCGGCGGGCAAGCGCGTCCAGCTGCGCTCGCGTCGGATGGTGTCGTTCGCCGAGCGCCACCTCGCGGTGATGGACTACGAGATCACGATGCTGGATCACGCGGCCCCCGTGACGGTGAGCTGCGAGATCCTCAACAGGCAGGACGGCGAGGACGAGTTCCACGTGGCCTCGCAGGCGATGGGACGAGGCTGGGATCCGCGCCGAGCCGCGAACCTCACGGCGCGGGTGCTGCAGCCGCACTCGAAGTGGGAGGGCGGCGGCCGTGCGGTGCTGTCGTATGCAGTCACGTCCTCCGGGATGACCCTGGCCGTCGCGGCGGACCACTCGATCGAGACCGCGGAGTCGTACGAGGAGCGGACTCAGATCGAGGACGACATCGCGAAGCATGTGTTCCGGTTCCAGGCCACACCCGGCGTCACCACGCGGATCACGAAGGTCGTCAGCTACCACACGTCCCGCGGCGTGCCCACGAGAGAACTCATCGACCGCTGCCGTCGCACGCTCGACCGGGTGAAAGAGACAGGCACCGAGGCGGCGTTCGCCGCCCAGCGCGGATGGCTCGACGCGTTCTGGGAGCGGAGCGACGTCGAGATCGGCGGCCAACCGGAGCTGCAGCAGGCCGTGAGGTGGAACCTGTTTCAGGCCATCCAGGCGGCGGCACGGGCCGAGGGAGTCGGGATTCCGGCGAAGGGGGTCACTGGCTCCGGCTACGACGGGCACTACTTCTGGGACACGGAGGTCTACCTGCTGCCCTTCCTCACCTACACCTCGCCCCAGTACGCGCGCAACGTGCTCCGGTTCCGTTACCGCATGCTCGACGCCGCGAGGCGGCGGGCGGCCGAGCTCAACCAGCGCGGTGCCCTGTTCCCATGGCGCACGATCAACGGGGAGGAGGCGTCCGCCTACTACGCCGCAGGGACGGCGCAGTACCACATCGACGCGGACGTTGCGCACGCCTTGTCGCAGTACGTCGCGGCGACGGGCGACGTCGACTTCCTGGCGCGGGAAGCCATCGACATCCTCGTGGAGACCGCGAGGCTCTGGGCCGACCTAGGATTCTGGCGCAGGTTCGACGGGCACTCGTCGTTCCACATCCACGGCGTCACGGGGCCGGATGAGTACACCACGGTCGTCAACGACAACCTCTTCACCAACGTCATGGCGCGGGCGAACCTGCGGGCGGCGGTGCGAGAACTGCGCGGTCTGGAGCGGCGCGACCCGGTGGCCTATGGCGACGCGGTGCGGCGTCTGTCGCTGGGCGAGGACGAGATCGAGGAGTTCTCGAATGCCGCCGAGGCCATGCACATCCCGTACGACGAGGCCTTCGGGATCCATCCGCAAGACGATGCGTTCCTCAAGAAGGAGGTGTGGGACCTGCCGAACACCCCGATCGACAAGAGACCGCTCCTGCTTCACTACCACCCGCTCGTCATCTACCGCCACCAGGTGCTGAAGCAGGCAGATGTCGTCCTGGCGCTCTACTTGCTGGGCAGTGAGTTCACGCCGGCGCAGAAGCGCGCAGATTTCGAGTACTACGACCCCCTGACCACCGGCGACTCCACACTGTCGTCTGTTGTCCAGTCGATCATCGCGGCGGAGGTGGGCTACGCCGACCTGGCGGTGAGCTATTTCAAGCAGGCGCTCTACGTCGATCTCGCAAACCTCCACCACAACGCCGATGCTGGCGTGCACGTCGCTTCGGCGGGCGGGGTGTGGAATGCCCTTGTCGGGGGATTCGGCGGGATGCGCGACTACCGTTCCGCGTGCTCGTTCGACCCCCGGCTGCCGGCGGACTGGGAGTTCCTCAGCTTCCCGGTGACCGTGCGGGGGAGCCGGATGCGGGTACGGATCGAGAAGGGCACCATCTGCTTCTCGCTCGAGACCCCTGCAGCCGAACCCGTCACGTTCCTCGTCCAGGGCAACCCGGTCACCGTGACCAAGGAAGCGCCCGTCGTCGTACAGCTGGCTCCGGTGCCCGTGCTCAAGGGCCGGCCGTCGATACGCGACATCGAGGGATCGGTCCGCGAGGACGGTTCGGTGATCCGTGCGATCGTGCCGTCCTACCCGGGGGCGGATGAGGGGAGCGATCCTGCTGCGGATCCGTCTTGAGGGCGATCCTCGCCGGTCCTGCGGGGCCATCAGAGGGGTGTGAACGTCACCCGAACGAAACAGAATGATTGTTCCGTTCTTGTCAAACCGCGGCTATGCTCCGCTGATGGCTCGCTCGCAGATCACCACGACGTCGATCATGGAGCACGTCCGCAAGCTGGAGGACGAGCATCCGCCGATCCGCCTCGACTCCGTCGACCGGACGATCGTCAACCCCGTCGTGGTGCGTGAGCGCTTCGCCCCCGTCATCGACTACCTCGCTCGCGTCGAGCTCGAGGTGGACCGCAACGTCTTGGAGCTGCTGACGCTGCTGCCAGGTGTCTCCGAGGTTGACCGCTACTTCTACCAGGACGTGTGGCAGCCTCAGGAGATCGCGCACGGCGTGATCCTCGACCGGCTCCAGGTCGACCTCGGGCTGCCGCCCTCCGAGGTCTTCATGGGCATCCCGATGCGGATGAAGCTGCTCGGCGCACTGGCCCACCTGCCGGCGATCCAGGAGATCAGCCGGTTGCTGTACTACCTCACGGGCGCCGCGACCGAGCGGCAGGCCGTCCTCGCATACATTCGCTTCACCGACCAGCTCAACCAGCTCGGCGAGAAGGCGATCTCGGCGACGATCATCGGCCAGATCAAGCGCCAAGAGCCCGGCCACTTCGCCTTCTACCAGATGTCCGCGACGCAGATGATCCAGGACGGCGTGCTGGCCCCCTGGCAGCTGTACGTCGCGCGGGTGCTGCGCGAGAAGGGTTTCGCTCTGGTCGGCACCAACTACGTCCCGCGGTACGAGGCCAACCTGGGCGCGCTCATGGTGGGTCTGGAGATCGACGTCGAGCTCGAGAAGTACGCCAAGGACGTCGGCCGGCTCGAGGCGAAGCTGCTGTGGGCGAACCGGAACGGCATGGAATTCCCGCCCTACTTCCTCGAGGCGCTCCGCCAGTCCGTCGACATGTACCAGGAGAAGGGCTTCCATCCGCAGGCCGCCTGACGCCTAGAAGATCGAGTACGCCTCGCGCGACATGCTGAAGCCGTGACCCGTGGCCGTGTTGCGGCAGGTCACTCCTGTGGTCGCGCTGTCGCACTGGAGGGTGCCGACGAGGATCGCGGAACCGTACGGGAGTGCGGCCAAGGTCAGTCCGTTCACCACGACGGTCGGGTCGCCTGATCGCCGCCAGCTGACGTAGCCGGAGTCGAGGGCCGGGGTGTCGGCCAGGGTGTCGCCGTGACACGTGGATCCGGCGGTCTGCGTGAGGTACAGCGAGTCGCCCCACGCGAGGTCGCACCCCTTCGGCTGCGGCGATGTCCATGCCTTGTCACTGCTGATGAAGTCGCAGCGCACGCTGTTGTCGGCGATGATGCAGACGATTCGCCCGGAAGGCGTGGCGAACGCTGCGGCGTCGGCCACCTTCCGTACGTCCGTCGTCCCCGTGCTGGCTGCGGCCGCCGTGCTCGTGGCCGACGCCATCACCGGAATCGAGGGAACGGGGATCGATGTTGTCTGCGAGGCGGACGCGGACGTGACCACGGCAGACGACGACCCGTCCGCGGAGGGTCGTAACGCACCGACGATGGAGCAGGCCGCGACCAGCGGAGCGGCGGAGATGACGAGGACGAGGAATCGACTGGTGCGCATGTGCTCAGCATGGGGCGTCGTGTCGCTTTCTGCTAGAAGAACCTGTACGACTCGCGCGACATGAAGAACCCGTGACCCGTTGACTGGTTCTGACACGTGACCCCCGTCGTGGCGCTGTCGCACCGGAACGTGTCGACGAGGAGTGTCGAGCCGTACGGAAGGGCAGCGAGCGCTACGCCGTTCCAGTCCACGGTCGGATCGGCGGGCTTGCGCCACGTCTCGAAGCCGGAGTCCAGAGCGGCCGTCGTGACGATGGTGTCTCCTACGCAACTCGTGCCTGGGGCACGGTCCACGTAGAGCGACCAACCCCAGTTGAGGTCGCAGTTCGCGGGTTCCGGTGCGTCCCATGCTCTGTCCTGGGCGAAGTAGTCGCAGCGAACGCCGGAGCCGAGGAGCACGCAGACGATCTGACCGGAGGGAGTGACGAAGGCGGCCGCGTCGAGCGCCTTCCGGATGTCGGTGGTCCCAGGGAGGGTCGTCGCGGGAAAGGACGGCGCTGGGCCGGGCCCGCTCCGCGAGGCGGATGGGGATCTGATCACAGGAGAGGACCCCTCAGACGCCGGTCCTGAGGCACCGCCGACTGAGCAGGCCGCGACCATTGGTGCGGCGCAGACGACGAGGAGGAGGAGTCGGCTGACCAGCATGTCGTAAGCATGGGGTGTCCCGTCCCTATCCGGCTAGAAGGTGCGGTACAGACGTCTCTGTCGGACGCCCACCTAGACTGGCGGACATGTCCAATGCCAAGCAGGTCCTCCTGGCCGCACCCCGTGGCTACTGCGCAGGCGTCGACCGCGCGGTGGTGACGGTGGAGCGCGCGCTCGACACGTACGGTCCGCCTGTCTACGTACGCAAGCAGATCGTCCACAACCGCCATGTGGTCGAGGATCTGGAGGCGCGGGGCGCGGTGTTCGTCGAGGAGCTGGCCGAGGTGCCCGGAGGATCCACGGTCGTGTTCTCGGCCCACGGGGTCTCGCCCGAGGTGCACGCAGAGGCCGCCGCGCGAGGTCTCAAGACGATCGACGCAACGTGTCCGCTCGTGACCAAGGTCCACAAGGAGGCGAGCCGCTTCGCCGCTGACGACGTCGAGATCCTGCTCATCGGCCACGCCGGCCATGAGGAGGTCGAGGGGACGACCGGGGAGGCACCCGAGCACATCACGCTCGTACAGCATCCCGACGACGTCGACGCGGTCGAGGTCAAGGATCCGAGCAAGGTTGCGTGGCTCTCGCAGACAACGCTGAGCGTGGACGAGACGTACGAGACGGTCACCAGGCTCCGCGAGAAGTTCCCCCTCCTGCTCGACCCGCCGAGCGACGACATCTGCTACGCGACGCAGAACCGGCAGTCGGCGGTGAAGCAGCTGGCTCCCGGCTGCGATCTCGTGATCGTCGTGGGTTCCCGGAACTCGTCCAACTCCGTACGGCTCGTCGAGGTCGCTCTCGAAGCCGGCGCCAAGGCCTCGCACCGGGTGGACAACGCCGGCGAGATCGACGAGGCGTGGCTGGACGGGGTCTTTCACGTGGGCGTGACGTCGGGCGCCTCGGTGCCGGACGAGCTCGTGCAGGGCGTGCTCGACTTCCTTGTCGCGCGGGGATTCCCGCCTGCCACAGAAGAGCGGCTCACCGAGGAGAACCTCGTCTTCGCCCTGCCTCCGGAGCTGCGCAAGGACATCGCCGCTCACGCGTCACGCAGCTGAGGGCAGCACGGCCAGAAGACGTCCCCGCCGAGGGCGCTGTGGTGACCCCCGCCCATGAATAGGGTGATCCCGCGCACTCACGAAGGGATCCGCCGTGACGAACTTCACCGTCGACGTCGGCAGCATGGACTCCGCTGCCACGACGATCCACCGCACGCAGGTCAGCGCTGAGGCTGTCTACTCGGGCCTCCACGAGCTCGACATCCCTCACGGCACGTTCGGCCGAGTGCCGTGGCTGTCGGACCAGATCGCGCAGCCGTACGAAGCTCACGTGAAGGCATGCGGCGACTCGATCAAGGACATCGAGGCCTCGCTCGGCGATCTCGCCGACGCCATCACCGCCACCGCCAACGGGTACCGCCTGACCGACAGCACCAACATCGACCAGGCGCTGGAGATCGAACGGGAGCTGTACGAGTCATGAGCGCCACGACTACCGAGTACTCCAACAAGCTCGAGCAGTGGTACAACCACTGCCCCGGACCGGTGAAGAGCGTCCTCAACGTCGGCAACGCGTACAAGACGCTGGATCGCTGGCTGAAGTACGTCGCCGGTGACCCGGAGAAGCTCGTCAGCTACGGACCCAAGTACGTCGAACTGAGCCACAAGCTCGAGGCGATCGCCACCGAGGTGACAGGCGCCACCAGCAGCATCGGCGGCTGGGACGGCGAGTCGTACGCAGCCTTCATGAAGAAGACGAGCGACTTCTCGGACAAGGTCTCGAAGACCGCTCAAGCTATCGCGGGAACACAGGAGATCCTCGTGGCCTGCGCCAAGGGCTGCGTCCAGGTGGCCAACTGCATCGTCGATCTCGTGAAGATGTTCGTGGAGTGGCTCATCAAGTCGTTCCTCGCGGCCCTGGCGACGTCGTGGTGCTCCTTCGGCGCGACCGTCGCCGCCTGGCTGGGCGCGAACATCATGAAAGCGATCGAGCTGCTGAGCAAGGTCATGGGCATCTGCAACAAGCTCGGCACTCTCATCGAGAAGATCGTCACCCTGCTCAAGAAGATCGTCCAGAAGATCCAGAAGATCATCCAGATCATCCAGATCATCCAGATCATCAAGAGCGTGTTCGCCGCATTCAAGGCGTTCAAGAACGGGGACTTCCTCGGCGGGATCTCGTCGCTGTCGGGAGCGGTCTCGGGCTATAACAGTGTGACGGGCGGGTCGAGTACGACGTCGCTGGGCTCCTGGAGCAGTACGGCGAGCAACGTCGCCGGTGTCGTCTCGGGCGCCAAGAGCGGCAACTACACCGGCGTGGTGAACGCGGTGGGCAACGCCGTAGGCGCCGGCTCGACGGCCAGTACCATCTCCTCGTTGTGGCAGAGCTCTGGCGTCGCCGGCGATGCGACGAACGCGTGGAGCGCGATCCAGCAGGCCCGGACTGCCGCCGCGAAGAACTCACCCAGCTGAGGCAGGATTCCACTCATGACGACCGATACGCTCCACGAGCCGCCGCTGCCCGAGTTGCCACCCGAGATCGCGACAGCCGTGGCCCGTACGGTGACGTACGCCAACGATGACGAGTCCATCACCGTCATCGCACGCGGCGACATGACGTTGTCCGAGGTCGACATCCAGGTGTTCCCCCAGTCCGAGCCGACCGAGATCGGCGCGCAGCTCACCAGCGTCTGCTCCGTCGCTCTCGATGACGTGCAGCAATGGACGACGGCGACGCTGCTGACCAGCGGGCTCATCGACGCGGAGACGCAGCAGCTGATGATGGGTGCCGGCCCGATGCCCGAGTCTGGCGAGCTGCCCGACCCGGCCGTCGTCACCGTCGTCGTGGGCCCTGACATGCGCCTCGCGAGCATCGCGGTCGAGCACCTCGACGATCCGACGGCGATCGGTCCCGCGACCGTACGTGCAGTGAACAGGGCCCTGCTGCTGGCGCGTGGTGGCGTGGAGGACGACCTCGACGCCTTGTCGGAGCAGCGGATCGCCGAGCTCGACGCGGAACTGGATAGGATCCACTCGACCCTCGACGGGATCGACCGCCAACTCGACGACATCGACCGCAGCTCTAGCCGTACAGAGCGATTTGGGCTCTTGCGGCGCTGCGGCGTAAAGTGGCCTGTCGGCCACCCATGTCCTGGGTGGACGCGGCCGTGCCCGGGCTGTCAAGCGGGGCTAGGCCGAATCAGCGAACGATCGGGAGTGTATGGCGAAAAAAGAGGGTGCCCTCGAACTGGAGGGGACCGTGGTCGAGGCGCTGCCCAACGCGATGTTCCGCGTCGAGCTTGCGAACGGTCACCGGGTCCTCGCCACGATCTCAGGGAAGATGCGGCAGCACTACATCCGCATCCTGCCGAGCGATCGCGTCGTCGTGGAGCTCTCGCCGTACGACTTGACCCGAGGCCGGATCGTCTACCGCCACCGGTAACCGATCGACCACCGCAACAGCCCGCGAACTGTGGGACACCTGGCAGGTGCCCCGCGACCAGAAGAAGGAAGAGCTCGCATGAAGGTTCAGCCGAGCGTCAAGCGCATGTGCGACAAGTGCAAGGTGATCCGCCGGCACGGACGCGTCATGGTGATTTGCGACAACCCTCGCCACAAGCAGCGGCAGGGCTGACGCACCAAGCGCCATCCGGCCTGTGCCGGAAGGCGCGCCGGGGATGTCGGATCGCATCGCCCGGTACACCGCGCAAGCGGTGACAACTATTACAGCGTGAACGCACATGGGGCCCAGGCCCCGTGAACCCTCGGGCGAAGGCCGAGGCCCCACCAGGGGAACGCGTCACGTCCAGCACCTTCGCGGTTCACGACCGGACTCCTGATATGGGGCCAGAACCGGAAACGAGAGGCACACGCCAACATGGCACGTCTTATCGGCGTTGATCTCCCGCGCGAGAAGCGCTTGGAGATCGCGCTCACTTACGTCTTCGGCATCGGCAAGACCCGCGCTGCCGAGACCTTGAAGGCCACCGGGATCTCCGGGGACATCCGAGTCCACCAGCTCACCGACGATCAGATCGTCGCGCTGCGCGACCACATCGAGGCCAATTACGAGACTGAGGGCGACCTCCGCCGCGAAATCGCGGCCGACATCCGCCGCAAGATCGAGATCGGCAACTATCAGGGCCGCCGCCATCGCAGCGGCCTGCCTGTCCGTGGCCAGCGCACGCGGACCAATGCTCGTACTCGTAAGGGCAGGAAGAAGGCGGTCGCGGGCAAGAAGAAGGTCCGATGACCCCCCCGGTCGCGTGAGATCCCAGGAGAGATAAAACACACATGGCTACAGCAGGCCGCAAGACGACGCAGGCCAAGACCAAGGTCCGTCGCAAGGAAAAGAAGAACATTGTCGCCGGTCAGGCGCACATCAAGAGCACGTTCAACAACACGATCATTGCGATCACCGATCCGACTGGCGCGGTGATCTCATGGGCGTCCGCCGGCACCGTGGGCTTCAAGGGCTCTCGCAAGTCGACTCCGTACGCGGCGCAGATGGCGGCTGAGGCCGCCGGTCGTCGTGCCATGGAGCACGGCATGAAGCGTGTCGACGTGTTCGTCAAGGGTCCGGGTTCGGGCCGCGAGACCGCGATCCGTTCGCTCGGTGCGATCGGCCTCGAGGTCGGCGCGATCTCCG
>Ga0209538_1000501_pt1 | contig 22617 bp, 17 predicted proteins | sample BarGraNGADG00211_2_FD_184492 | JGI IMG/M metagenome (GOLD analysis project Ga0209538, IMG submission 184492) | Arctic peat soil microbial communities from Barrow, Alaska - Barrow Graham LP Ref core NGADG0004-211 (SPAdes) (version 2) | ecosystem: Environmental > Terrestrial > Soil > Wetlands >... | reverse complement strand
GAGCGCCTCCTGCCCGGTGAGCGCGCCCCTGAAGCGTGCGTCGCTCCCCGGCGGTGCGCCCGCCGGTCTCGTCGATGTTAAGCGCCGAGGCGGAGCGGATCTGGCGGAGCAAGTCCTCGTAGGGCTCGCAGGGCGCCGTGGCCGCGCGCTGCAAGATCGCCTCGACAGAGCCCGCGGAGATGCGGGCTCCGAACAGCTCACCCACAAGCTCGACCGCGTCACGGCGCGAGACGCGGTTTCTGACCGCGAGGCTGGCGACCGCTGCCTGGAGGCGCGGGCCGAAGGCTCCCCGCGGCACGTCGGGCGGCAGCTTGGCGCGCGTCGTGGCGCCGCACTCCGGGCAGCGCAGGCGCTGCAGGCGATGCTCGCTGAGGAGCACCGCGGTCGGCGGCAGCTCCACGACCTGATGGCGCGCGGGCTTGCCAACGGGGCAACGCTCTGTCTCGCTGAATCGGTGGCCGCAGGCGCAGCGGGAGGGCCAGTGGTCGATCGCCTCGTCGAGCGACTCAATCGGCGCCAGATGACGACCGCGTCCCGGGTGGCCCGGCTGGGCGCCGGCCCTCCGGCCCGAAGCCGCTTGACGCGGCCGCGGTGGCGCCGAGGGCGGATCCTGGCTGGGGGGCAGCGAGGAGTTGCGCGAGTTTCGGTCGCGGCGCTCTTCAAGGTCGGCAACGCGGATCTCAAGCCGCCGGTTCGCCTCGCTCAGCTCGGCGACCTCTCGCCTGAGCAGAGCGTTCTGCGCCGCGAGCTCCAGGAGCACAGCGACGACCGTCTAACGTCCCTGCTCATAGACCGCCTCAGCCTCGGCGCGTTCCATGCCCACAGGGTTCGAGGCGCAGAGGTGGGGGCCTGCCTATGTGCCCTCGGCCGTCTCCTCGGTGGCCTCGGCTAGACCAACTGAACGCTTACCACTTCCTCTTGCCGGACACAACACGGGAACCTCCAGCACTCTCGCTCCTATGTGGTTCATCCCCCCCGCACGTTGAGACCACTGGTCTGTCCGATATCGGTCCGAGAACCATAACCTCAGGGTGGACCGATGAATGGGGTCCGGTCAAAACCGTATACGTCTTGACGGGCCGCGGCGTCCGCGCTGCTTCGTCCCGCCTCGGCTGGGCATACTACAGTGTCAGTGTCTCGAGACAGGGAAGCGCTCTCACTTCTTCACCTGGAGAGGGCGGGACCCTCGTGTTAAGCGCTTGGGTCCGGCTTCCGTAATCAATACTGTGTCTTCTATTCTGATGCCGTAACGCCCGGTCAGATAGATGCCCGGCTCCACAGTGATCACCATTCTCGGTTGCAGGACCATCAAGTTCGCCTCATCTACCGATGGGGGCTCGTGAACGTCGAGTCCCAAACCATGCCCTGTTCGTAGCTCGGAAGGGAACCCCGCACGAGCTAGGACCTGGTTCGAGGCTCGATGTACGCTCTCAACGGTGGCACCCACGCACGCAGCCTCAACCCCCGCCTCCTGGGCCGCGTATACCGCTTCGTAGGCCTGAACGTAGTGATCCGGAGGATCCCCGAAGAAAACCTGCTGCGTGATATCCGCAAAGTATCCATCCATCCTCACAGCGATGTCGAAGAGCACCGGCTCACCCTCGCGCAGTTGGCGCCCACTGGCCTGGTGATGAGGCGAGGCTGACTCCGGGCCGCTTTGCACCAGAACCTCGTCCATCGACTCTGCGCCCTGATCCCACAGCGCTCCTTCGATCTCGCTTCTCAGCTTCGTCTCGCTAATTCCAGGCCGAGCAGACTCAATCGCTGTATCTACTCCCAAGGAGACGAGCTCGCCAACACGTTCCATCTTCTTTTGCTCTTCCTCGGACTTGATGATCCTCAACGCCGTAAACAACTCACTGGCGAGCACTGGCTCTCGGCGCCCCAGACGACTGCGGAGGCTGGCGAGAAACCTGAATGTCAGCTCGTCATCTACCGCGGTCACCGGATCCTCAGGAAGGCCACCCAGCTTGTCAAAGGCTTCCGAGACACCGAGGGATGGACCCACTCTGTCGTTCCATCCAACGACGCTTTCAAAGCCAGTCTTGGCGAGAAACTCGGGGACATCAAAGTCCGGTATCAGCATCACACTCGAACGCGTGGTCACTAGTAAGACAGTAATCCGATCGATGGCTTCAGCCTTGTAGTCCAGCAAGTAGCGCAGATTGCTCGTGGGCCCAACAACAACGAGGTCGACGCCTGCCCCAGTCATGGCTTCTTGCAGCACCGGTAAACGGTTCATGGCTTCCCTCCAAATCCTCGTGGACAACTCGTTCTGCCCCCACTTCAATCCGTCCCTCAAGTGGTCGGCCTTGTTTCCGCAGACACGACGGTCATGATAACCTCACTCAATGTGCTACAAGTCGTTTCGCTTGCCGATCACCTCGCGGCGAACGCGTTGCACGCGCTGGCTGTTCACACCGCTCTCAACACAGCTCCCCGGCAAGCGGGATGGCTGCTGCCTGAGTCTCCTGAGCGTCGCGCACTAAACTGCTGTGTCCACAGACTCCACGAAGCGCTCGCATGCTTCTTCTGCCCGATGACAAGCGACCTCGTGCAGGCGATCAATCTCCCTGAGACTCGGCGGGATCCTCCTGCATTCCTCGACGGCCAGCGGACACCGCGGGTGAAACCGGCAACCCTCGGGCGGACCCGCCGCGTCGACGGCGATGCTCGGGACTGAAATACGCGCTCGACGCTCCGCAAGGTCGATTTCTGGGACCGACGAACGTAGCACCTGAGTGTACGGATGTGCTGGCTGCTCTAGGATTGCGCGCGACGAGCCTCGCTCAATCACCTTTCCCAAGTAAAGAACTGCCATTTGCTCGCAAAGCTGCTGGACTACCGCAAGATTGTGCGAAATCAGTAGGTAGGCGAGTCGGTGTTCCTCACGAAGCCGAGAGATGAGCCGCAGGATTCGGGCCTGAACGGTCACGTCCAGTGCACTGGTGGGCTCGTCGAGCACGAGTACTCGTGGCTCAACTGCCATGGCTCTGGCGATTACAACTCGCTGTCGTTGCCCACCTGACAATTGATGAGGAAACCGAGGTCCATCGCTGGACTCAAGCCCCACCTCGACCAGGAGTTCCTCCACGCGGGATTCGAGCTCGCCAGCTGGGACCATGCGGTGCACTACCAGGGCTTCGCGAATGGCGGCGCCAACGCGCATTCGCGGATCCAGCGTGCTACCTGGGTCCTGAAACACGATCTGGACACTGCGCCGAAAACAACGCAAGTCACTGCCCCGGAAGTGACGCACGTCCTTCCCGTCGAGCATAACGCTGCCCCGCGACAAAGGTAGGAGCCGAAGGGCGCCGCGCGCAATCGTGCTCTTACCGGAGCCGCTTTCGCCCACCAAACCCATCCCAAAGGGGCCTGCAGGAACGTCCAGCGAAACGCCATCAACCGCGCGCAGCCCGCCAAAGTCAATCACGATGTCCCGAACCTGCAGTAACGTCGTCATCCTGCACGTGTACCCAGTTTGGGGACCGAATCAACCAGCTGGCGTGTATAGTCATTAGTGGGAGAATGAAGGACCTGCGAACTTGCGCCGAACTCGACAATACGCCCGGCACGCATCACCGCAACTTGGTCGCATAGTTCTGCCACGACGGCCAAGTCGTGGCTTATGAAGAGCACTGCCATACCATCGCGGTCGCGCAGGCGACGTATCAGGTCGAGGATCTCGCCTTGCACGCTCACGTCCAGAGCGCTCGTAGGCTCGTCGGCTAGAAGAACCTGCGAGCGGAGGGCAACCGCCAAGGCGATAGCGAGTCGCTGCGCCTGCCCGCCCGACAGCTCGTAGGGGCGCCGCTCCAGCATGTCGTACGGCAGCATGACCTCTTCCAAGGCCTCCCTAGCATGTGCGCGAGCTTCGGATCGCGAAGCGCCGTGAAGTCGCAACGAACGTATGAAGATGTATCCGACCTTGAACAGCGGGTTGAACGAGGAAACGGGAGCCTGGAAGATCATCGCAATCTGGCTGCCGCGAATCCGGCGCAAGTCCGTATCGCGCTGGTGAACAAGCTCCCGGTCGTCAACCGTGATGCTGCCGCTACTAATACGGGCTCCCGAAGTCGCAGTCAAGCCCATGATTGCGAGAGCGGTCATAGTCTTGCCAGATCCACTTTCACCGGCCAGGCCCAGGATCTCACCCGTCCGCAGATCCAAGGCCTCGATGTCGACAACGCACCGTGCGCCGAAGTTTATCGCGAGATTGCGAATCTCAAGTATCACCTTGTTACGACCCGCCTAGGATCGAGGATCTCACGCAGCCCGTCGCCCGCAAGGTTGAACGCCATGGCAGTAAGCATAATGGCCAAGCCGGGAAAGGTCACGAGCCACCACTGCGTAGTGAAAAAGGACTGTCCCTGGCTAACCATCAAACCCCATTCGGGTGTCGGGTCTTGGGCACCTAGGCCGAGGAATGACAAGGCAGCTGCTGTGAGGATCACTCCACCTGCGTCAAGAGACACGGACACGATAAGTGGTGTTAGCGAATTGGGCAGAACGTGTCGCCAAAGCATCCGGACGCGACCGACGCCCAGTGCCCGACAAGCCTCAATGAACCCCCGTCCGGCCACCGAGGCTGCCTGACCGCGCGCAAGCCGCGCATACCAAGGCCACCATGCGATGGCGATAGCCAACACCGCATTCCTGGTACTGGCACCTAGCACAGTGGCGAATGCCAGGGCAAGTAGCAGGGCGGGGAAAGCCAGGAACACATCAGTCACGCGCATTATCACGTTGTCGATAAAGCCACCAAAGTAACCAGCGACAATCCCTAGTGGCACACCGATTGCCACAGATATGGCCAGAACTAAGCCGGTGATACCGAGCGACACCCGGGCTCCGTACAAAACTCGCGTGAAGATATCGCGGCCGAACATGTCGGTGCCAAATGGATGGTTCCACGAAGGTGCCAGAAGGATGGCCCCGGCATGCATGGCCGTCCCCGCATCTTGGGGGTAAGGAGCTACCAGAGGCGCTAGCACGGCCGCCGCAACAAGAGCCAGCGCTATGACCGCGCCGGCCGACAGCAGGGGGTTCCGCCGCACGGCAATGACCGCAGTTCGAGTCCGTGTGTCTGCCAAACTAGGCGCCTTCACCGTACTCGTATGCGTGGATCGATCACCGCTTGAAGCAGGTCCACGATCAAGTTGCAAGTAACATACACAATAGCGATCACTAGCGTGACTCCGAGTATGGCGGGAGTGTCGAGAGACGCGATCGAGTCTGCAGCGTAGCTACCGAGGCCAGGCCAATCGAAGATTGCTTCGACAAGGAAGAGTCCAGCGAGCGAGTAGGCGAAGACTAGTGCAGCTACGGTCAGCACCGGGTTGAGAGCGGACCTCATGGCAAATCGACCGTAGACAGTGCGTTCAGAGAACCCGAGGGCTCGAACCATGAGGATATGGTCCTCACCGACCGTGTCGAGCACGGAAGCCCGGACCATTCGGGCGATGACCCCCGCTGGATAGGCCGCCACAACAACTGCTGGCAACACGAGGTGCCGGAGAGAACTCCAGAACACTGGCCAGTTCCCGCCAATCAGTGCATCCACGATGGTCATGTGCGTGTACTGCCAGAGCGGGCTGGTGTAGTTAAGGATGTTGTCGTACTGGCCGCCGACGGGAAGCAGCCTAAGTCGTTGAAAAAACAGCAATTGGAGGATCAGCGCCAGCCAGAAAACTGGCACAGAAACGCCGGCAACTGCCGCTAATCGAATCAGGAGGTCTGGCGCCTGCCCGTGCCATCGGGCCGCGGCCAGACCCAGCGGGATTCCCAGGCCAAGCCCCAACAGAAGCCCTGCGCCGGCCAGCTCCAGTGACGCCGGGGCTCTTACCGCCATGTCTTCAAGCACTGGCCTATGCGTATGAATCGACACGCCCCAGTTCCCGGTAGCTATACCCCGGACATAGTCGAGCAACTGGGCGGCTACAGGACGGTCCAGACCAAGAGTGTGCTGGGCCGCACTCAACTGCTCCGGCGTTGCGTGCATTCCGACCCATGCCACCGCAGGGTCACCGGGGACTACCCGCGCGATGACGAACGTCAAAAGCACAACCCCCGTCACCACAAGCAGTCCGAGGCCAATTCGCCTCAGGACGTACTGAATCAAGGCTGCGGCGTCAGTGAATAGACGAAAGCTACGTTCGGATAGGCGGGGTTCTCAACAAAGCCCCCGACCGACTTCGCGAGTACCCTCTGGTAAACGATAGTCGGGAGCACAACTGCCGGAACGTCGTGCAGTAGCGTCAACTGGATCTCTCTGTAGAGCTGCCCAGCCCCAGCCCGATCATATCCGGTTAATTTCGCCGCCTTGCTGATCATCGAGTCCAACTTGGGATTGGAGTAGTAGGTCGCGTTGTAGTAGGGAGGATTCTGAGTAGTGAACATGTTAGCGAAGTAAGAATACGGATCCGCGTAGTCGGGCCACCATTCGTATATCGCAATGTCCTGGCGTTCTGACGGATTAGACGCGCGGGTTCTATCCCAAAGGACCGACCACGCCTCCGGCTGAACCGCAATCTGAATATTGAGGGGAGCCAAGCTGGACTTCATGACGGCTGCCGACATTGCCTCAATGTTGTCACCCGTAATGTAGGTGAGCTTAAGGTGTATCGGTTTTCCGCCTGGCCCATAGCCAGCCTCCGTGAGCAGTGTCTGGGCTTTGGCCGAATCGTAGGTGTAGTTCGGCAGGTCGTCGAAGTGCCCCAACAACCCGGGCGGGATGAGACCACTCGTCATTTCCACATTGCTCTGTAGAACCGCGACGAGTGTGTCGTAGTTGATCCCGTATGCGATCGCCTGGCGAACCCGGAGATCATCGAGGGGCGGGCGTTTTGTGTTAAGCATCGCGAACAAGCTCTCGAAGGACGGCGTCGAAACAGTCTGCAAGTTGGCATCCTTCTTGAAAGAAGCGAACAGTTGTGGAGTCACGATGTTCGCATAGCTGGCCTGACCGGCACGGAGGAGCTGGGCAGTCGTCGTCGGCGTTGGAACGTTCCAGAATTCGACTCGCTGGTAATGCACACCCTTCCAGCCACCCCAGTACTCCGGGAAGGCTTTGAGCGTCACGACCACTTCTTGTCCCGGGCGATACGTGTCGACAGTATAGGGACCCGTGCCCGCGTCCTGGCCACGATTGAACCACTTCGTCAATTTCCCCCCACCAGCAGCCTTAGTGTCGTAGATCCATGCCGAATAGCCAGCCGACGCGATCAGATCGATCGCTGCAGGGTACTTCAAGTGGAAGACCAGGGTTCGGGAATCCTTGGCCTCGATGCTCTTCACCGAATCCCAAATGTATGACGCACCCTGCTTTAGCTTGATAGTGCGGTCAATCGCCTCCTTGGCGGCTTCGGCCGTCAACACGCGTCCGGTATGAAACTTGACGCCCGACCTCAGTGTGAACGTCCACTCTGTCCCGTTCTTGGCCGAAGTGTAGGACTCAGCAAGAAGTGGCTCGACCTTCTGAGTACGACAGTCATATCGCGTCAAACCCTCATAGACGTTCGTCATGACCGATATCTCGTTGGAGTACTCGATTGACGGGTCCCACCCCGTGGGGATAGGGCTCCATTGTTCCACGTCAACGAATGTCTGCTGCAGCACTGAGGACTGCGCAGTCGGAGTCTTGGCCACTCCTCCGCAGCCCCACACGAGAAGCAACGCCAACAGTGCCAACACACCAGCCGGGAATTTGTGGTCCGCCCTCAACATGAAGATCACCCTCTCTCGTCAACCAAGACCGCGGCCCCGGTAGCCGTGGATCTGTTTGTCGCTGGCCGCCTGCTCACGGATCGCGCCGAAGCACGGCGGGCGCCCGATCTGACGCGGAGGGCCAGGGCGCTCTGGCTCACACTCGAACCGCGATCACGCCCATCTCAATTCGTCACCCCCAGTCCTTCTTGACTGACGAATGCGTGCGGGTAGTCACACCGCGCTCGCTCTTCAGAGACGTATCCCTCGCGGATGTCCGCTATGACCTCGCCGGGGTCGCGCTCCGCGGGTGGACCATAGCCTCCACCGCCGCCTGTCAGCACCTCTGCCACAGTCCCCTGGGGCAGGCGCAGCGCGGTAGCCTTGCGATAGCTCGACGTGGACCCGTCCGGCCAGTGAACGACGAACGCGTTGCAACGTCCTTGGCAACCGCCGAAAAGACCCCACGGTGGCGTTCTTTGCCGCTCCACCACAGCTGTCACGTAACAGTCGCGCATCGCGCGGTATCTGATGTTGGTGCCAGGGCCACCTCGATACCGACCAGCGCCCGCTGAATCCACAGCCAGCTCGTAGGTTTCGACAAGTAGGGGCCACCGCGACTCAACAACCTCCACGGGCGTATTACGTATGCCCGAGCATGAGATGATTATCAGGGGGCCTCCACCGTCGCCCCCGGAAGTCGCACCGTGGCCCACCGGCTGGTCCATGCCGCCGATCCAGTAATTGTCGCTTGCGTCCTTGCCCCAGATGATCAATGCGCATAGATCCCCGCCGCTGCCTGCCGAAACGGCGTCCGGGATTACTTGAGCCAGGGCCTGACCGATGCCCTCGATCGCCTGGTCCGAGGCCCAACCATACAGGAAGATTGGCGCGGGAGGCTGCGGACAGAATAACGTGCCGAGGCGCGCTCGCACCTCAAGGGGACGAAAGTGCCCCTCGTTCGGCATCTCGTTGCCGCCGACAAGCCCCAGCAGAGCGCAGCGGGCCGAAGAGACCGTAGCGGGGAACGGACAGTTGATGGGTCCGGCGTCTTCCGGCGGCGCATCTGAGAAGTCGATGACAACGTCGCTGCCGGTAATCTCGACGGCCAATTGGAAAGGCACAAGGTCATCGGTCAGGCCGTTATCATCCAGAGCGCATTTGACGATGTAACGCCCGTTCGGTATGCGCTCAATGCACTTCCGAACCATGGTCTCACCGTGGTCGAACATCCGCTCCATGGAGAGCTCGAACGTCTCGGCGCCATGCCTTGTCCTCAGTTCGACCAACGCATCGGCTCCCATGCGAGCGGCGGCGATTTGCGCATTCAAGTCACCCTCGAGCGCATGCGGAGAGCGGGAATTGGCCAAGACCGTCCGGTACATGTCTTTCTGAAGCTCGCCCCCCTGAAAGAGCTTAACCCCCGGGAAGATAACACCCTCCTGGAAATTATCCGTGGTATCGGTGCAGTAGGGGTCTTTCGCGGCGATGTCCAGGTGATGAGCCTTGATCACGGCATAACCCACAAGCTTGCCGCCGTCGAAAGCTGGCACGACAACTACGGCGTCTTGCGGGTGTGAGCCATTGTCATATCCGTTCGTGCTCCAGAGGACGTCGCCACGATGAAGGGACCCGGGACCCCCGACGTTGCGCACGGCTGCTTCGAGGCAGTAGCCCAGCGTCCCAAGAAAAGATGGCAGCGCCCGCGCCTGCGCGAGCATTCTAATCTCGCTGTCATAAAGAGCGCAGGCGAAATCAATCATGTCGTAGATCACTGGGGAAAAGGCGGCTCGACGCAACGCAAGCGCCATCTGATCCGCTACGGCGTTGAGTCCCTGACGGATGACCTCCGTGGTGACGGGGTCCGCATCCGCCACGCCCGAGGCCTCGCGGCCGGCGACGCGGGAAATCACCAGATCACCCTTTGCCATCTACGCCACCCCCACATCGTTCAGGAACAGGATCCCGGAGGGATGCACGCTCAATTCAAATCCAGCGTCGACGTAGGTTGTAGCCGTCTCCTCCAGCACGATGACCGGGCCAGGAAGCGTCGTACCAGGGGATATCTCTGAACGGCTGAGTAGAGGGAAGGAGGCCCGCTCGCCACGCGTAAAGGAATGAGCATCAATGGCGCCCCCCGCGGCGACTGGCAGGTGCTCTGCAACTTGCCAGTCGCTCCGCAACCTCGGTAACGGCGTCCGCAAGGTGGCTCGCACGGAGACGATCTCCACTGGCTCAGTGAGAGTGTGTCCATACGTCCTCTCGTAGTCCTGCTCGAAGGCCTGATGCACCCACCCAGACTCGACTGTCACGCGCCCCCCCTGAAAAGGTACAGGCACCGTGAGGGTGTAGTCCTGTCCCGTGTAACGCAGGTCCAATGCTGCTTCAGGCACGTCTTCCAGCTGATCAGCTCCGGGCCGCTTGGCGTCCTGATGACGGTCATCGAAGAGCGCTCTCAGAAGTGCGGCGGCTGACGAAAGGCCCTCATCGTCCAACTTCCTGATGTGGGTCCGCGCCGCAGATCGCATTATGTCCTGGGCCAGAAGGCCCCATGCAGAGAAGTTTCCCGCGTGTTTCGGTACGACGACTTGACGAATCTGAAGCTCTCGCGCCAACAGGGTGCCGAACAGCGGTCCCGCCCCCCCGAAAGCAATGAGGCTTGCCCTGCGCGGGTCTTGCCCCTGCTCGACGGTCACCGAGCGAATTGCGCCAGCCATGCTGGCACTCGCGATCTTGAGAATTCCTTCGGCGACGCCCCCGACGTCCAGCCCAATCGCCCTGCCCAGCGGTTCGAGTGCCCTTCGCGCTTTCGTAAAGTCGAGTCTCAGGCCCCCCGCCAATTCGCCATGGCCGAGCAGCCCAAGGACCGCGGCCGCATCTGTGACTGTCGGCTCGGTGCCTCCACGACCATAGCAGGCGGGCCCAGGCACAGCGCCTGCACTCCGCGGCCCCACCCGAAGTAATGCGCCAGCGTCAACGAAGGCGACTGAGCCGCCTCCTGCGCCGATTGAACGCACATCCACCCACGGCGCCTGCAGGGGCATTCCTGCAATTCTGCCCTCGTGCTTGACCTGAGGGTGCCCGTCAACGATAAGGCAGCAGTCGAAGCTCGTCCCCCCGACATCCGCGCTGATGCCGCTAGGGATTCCCAAATCCGCGCAGACGTGTGCGGCTCCCACTGCACCCGCCGCGGGTCCCGACATGATCGTCTCAAATGAACTAGTCTTAGCCTCCTCGAAAGTCATGGCACCGCCCCCAGAGCGTGTAACGAGGCACGACCCATGGAAGCCGAAGCCTTCAAGGTCCTCTCGCAGGTGCTGCAGGTAACGTGTGGTTTGGGGCCTTACGTAGGCGTCAATTACTGTGGTTGACGTCCGCTCATACTCACGAAACTGCCCCGACACCCGGTGAGAGAGCGAGATGTCGCCGGTGAAGCCAGCCTCCCGCAGGATTCGCTCCGCGGCGAGTTCGTGCTCGGGGTTGGCAAACGAATTGAGAAACACGATGGCAATGCACTCCACGCCCTCGCTCACGAAGACCTCAAGCGCTCCGCGCACGTCAGCAGCAACCAGTGGCGTCTCGACCACTCCGTCGGCGCGGACGCGCTCCGTCACGGGCAGACGCAATCGCCGGGGGACGAGGGGCGGCGGGGTCGTCCATTTGGCGTCATACACCGCCTCGCGGTCTCCCCGCCGAATCTCCAGCACATCGCGGAAGCCTCGGGTGGTCAGCAGGCCGACAACCGCGCCTCGGCGCTCAAGCAGAGCGTTCAACCCGACTGTGGCAGCGTGCAAGAAGAAAGTCGAGGACTGAAGCAAGCTGCTTGGCACGTGCGCTCGTATGACACCAAGCACTGCTTCTTCGGGAGCCTCAAGAGTGGTCGGCAGCTTCGCCACCCCCACGCTTCCGGTCTGATCGTCCAAGAAGACGAGGTCAGTGAAGGTACCGCCAACGTCTACGCCGAGTCGACTTGACACCCGCGTCCTTCCCTCATGGTCGGCATGGAGACTTCCGTGGTGCCCGAGTCGGAGCACCAGGCGCGAACTTCTTTGTATGCTCTTCTCGGAAGCAACCGCAACTCGAGCAGCTGCTCTTCCATAATGCACAAATCCTCTCGGAACGCAACGGTCGGCTGCCGTCCGAGAGGCCGCCACGTTTCCTAGACTCGGCGATAGGTGTTGCGTTCCAAGTAGGCACACATGCGCGTCCGCGTTCCAGAGCACACGGGAAAGAGGTCCGTCTCCTGCGGCTGTCCCCGGCGAGCCTTATCCTAGAAAGTGCTCGTGCGGAGCGCACCGCCAGGTCGGTGTCGTTACGCACTGCCAAAAGCAACTGCAGGTGGAGGAAGGTGAGGGCCTTCGATGGGCGGTCCCAGTAGCGGCCGGCGGCGGCGCAAGACGACCGTCGAGGCCTGCCGCGTCCTCGATATCGGCGCGCTCTGCAACGGAGGTGCCCTGCGCCGCTTGCCGCGCGGCGAGATCGTCTGGAGGAGCGAGCACTCGGGGCGCACCCTGGCCGCACGCGGCCACCCTCGAGCACGTAGGCCGGGCCAGAGCACGAGCCATGGACGGTGTGCCCATCCCCGAAGCGCACGTCGCGCGCCGGCGAGCGGCCAGCGAGGGTGAAACCGGAGGGCGTGGCGGCAAGCGCCGCCTGCACCGCGCCCTCGTCGATGAACACGCGCCGGCCATCGACGCGCGCACCGTGCGCCCGCAGCAGATTCACGGCCTCGTCGTCGTGCATGGCCGCCCCGGTTCTCGCGAGCACGCGCACGGCCGCAGCGTGAACCGCCTCGATGTCGGCGGGGGCGAGCATCGGCTACGTCCTCGCCGATCGCAGCGGGCACTACGCGCCCCACCGCTGGGGAAAGCTCGTGATCGACCTCTACCATGAGTACGAGGCCGACCGCGTGGTCGCCGAGGGCAACAACGGCGGCGATATCGTCAAGGCCCTGCTATGCACCATCGACCGTGACGTGCCGATCCGCATGGTGCACGCCTGCCGGGGCAAGTTCGTGCGCGCCGAACCGATCAGCTCCCTCTATGAGCAGGGGCGCGTGCACCACGTCGGCAGCTTCCCCGCCCTCGAGGACCAGATGGCGAGCTTCACGCCCGATATCGACCGCGCCACGCAAGGGTCGCCCGATCGCGTCGACGCTCTGGTGTGGGGACTGACCGAGGTGATGCTCAAGCAAGCGCCGCAACGTGTCGCCCGCAGCTACCAGATCTAGATGCCGCCGGCGGCCCGGTCTTCGACCATCGAGCGGGCGCGCGCAACGGCGCCGATCTATCATCGGCGCCGTTGCGCGCGCCCGCGTCGTGATCACTATGCGGTAGCGAAGTGGCGACCGCCGATCTCAACCCACGTTCCGAGCTCGCGCTCCTGCGCTTTCTCGTAAACGTGGTGGGCCGCCGCTAGGTCCTCAATGGCACTGCCAAGCGACTCGAAGAGCGTGACCTCATCGGGCGAGGTCCGCGCCGGCACCTTGCCCCGCAGCACGTCGCCGATCTCGCCGACGATGTGATCATCGCCCACGGCCCCCTCACTCCTAGGGATGAGGAAATCGCCCGCCTCGCTCAACGTGGCCTCGCGTCTGTCTACGTAGAGCCGCGACTGCACTACAGCGGCGGTGTCGAGCTCACGCGTTGTCGGCGTGTAGGCACCGATGGCGTTGATATGGGCACCGGGCGCTACCCATGCGCCCTCGAGTACCGGCTCGGTGGCGGTCGTCGTCGTGCAGATGAGGTCAGCTCCGGCGACGGCCTTCTCCGCCGTGTCGGCGACCTCGACCGGCAGGCCGTGCAGCGCCGATTCCCGCTCCGCAAAATCCTCTGCAGTCTTCGGCGGCAAACTGTAGACACGAACTCGGCGCACCGGCCTCACGCAGCGCATGGCCTGCAGGTGCGTGTGCGCCTGGGTTCCCGCGCCAATGATAGCCAGGTCGCCGGCATCGGGGCGCGCGAGAAGGTCGGTGGCCACGGCACTGACCGCAGCCGTCCGAATGGCAGTGATCGACGTGGCGTCAACGATGGCGCGCAGCAGCCCACGCTCTGTATCGAAGACAAGCACGACCCCCTGGTGAGTGTCGTACTCAGTGCCGAAGTTGGCAGGGAAGGCAGCGACTACCTTGACGCCGACAGCGCCCAGGCCGCCCAGGTACGAGGGCATGAGCCCCATTACTCGCTCCCCGCCGGGCATGACGAGCATGCTGCGAAGGGGCAGGATGGCGTCCCCCTCGGCGAGCATGACAAGCGCCTGCCGCATCACATCGATGGCATCCTCCATGGGAAGCAGATCGGTGACCAACTTCTGGTCGGCAATGAGAACCTTCATGCGTGCCTCCTTGAGTGAGCTAGATTCTGGCCGCTATTGCTGCGCTTGCCCGCCCGGCAAGCACCCCTGAACTGGTAAGCCGTCATGCCCTTGGGGTCTCCGGGCTCCAAGCCTGGGCGGGGGCTAGCTTCTCCCTTGCTGCAATTCGTAACGAGTCCGCCACTCCCATCACTCGTCGGCATCGTCCCGTTGGATTCCCGCAGCCTCAGACGCCGTGGTACCGCTCGTCTCGTTCATAAAGCTCCGCCGCGCGGGCAATAGCGTCGCAATCGAGCTCGATGCCGAGCCCCGCAGTGTCCAGCATTCCGAGCACACCGTGATGGAGCGTGAGGTCAGGAGCGGAGACGAGATCCTCAACGAGTAGCTGGTGCATGATCTGATTACCCTCGGTCAGGTTCGGGATGCTCAAGGCCACATGATGCTGCGCGGCGTCAGTGATGCTGCTGACTGACTGGCCATGCAGGCAAATGGGCACGCCTGCAGCCTCGGCGACGGCAGCCGCCTTACGGAAGGCCAGCAGCCCGCCCGTCTCGTGCGGTGAGAGCACGATGGCATCGGCGGCGCGCTGCCGGCAGATCTCGTAGACGTCGTGTAACGTGAAGACGGACTGATCGGCGGCCACCGGCACGCCGACCGACTCCTTGACCTGACGCAGGGCGGCGATGCTCAGCGGCGCCGTGGGCTGCTCGATCCACTCCGGCTCGAACCGCGCTAGGCGACCAATCATGTGGATCGCTTCGGGGACCGTCCAGGCGCCGTTGGCATCGAGTCTGAGCCGGAGGTCGCCGATGGCCTCACGCACGGCGGCCACGTTGCGCAGGTCCGTCGCTTCGCCGCGCCCAACCTTCATGTAGATCACCGAGTAGCCGGCCTCCGCCAGGGCCCGCGCGTCCTCGGCAAGCTCCTCGGCCGCATCGCCCTGCGGGAAACCGAAGTAATCAACCTGGTCCCGGACGGCACCACCGAGTAGCTGGTAGACGGGTCGTCCGCTGGCCTTGCCTATGACGTCCCAGAGCGCCATCTCTAGCCCCGCCAAGACGAGGTTGGCAAACCAGGGCGTGTAGTTGAAGCCGCCGAGGTAGCGCGCCCGCATGAGAAGGCGCTCGATGTCGAAGACGGACTCGCCCACGAATGCGTGCGCCGCCGCGCCCCGCAAAGCGCCTACGGTTCCTTCGGCCTGAGACGCAGCGGTCGACTCCCCCACGCCGGTGATGCCCGCGTCGGTCTCGACTTCGACCAGCACCACGGTAGCACCGAAGTCGACGCGGCCGGCCCAGTGATACGGCTCCTTGAACGCAAGGGCTAAGGGTGTGGCGCTGATGTGGGCAATTCTCATATCGGAATACTAGTCCCCGTGACCGTGAGCCGCGTTTGATCCGGCGTTGCTGCTGTGAGCTCTGCCCGCCCTTTGCCTCTAGATGAGGTTCCCGGGCGGCCGGTCCTCGGGCCGGCTTGCCTCATACCAGGAGCGATATGCCTCTGCACAGCGCTGCGCCGTCGGAGTAGCGCAGGCGCCGCCCTTGGAGGTGCACAGCAGTTCGGCGGGAAGGCTGCGACCGACGGCGTCGGCGACGTCAATGGCCTCGTGCAAGAGCAAGACAGCGCCGTGGCCGGCGAGTGCCAAGTCGGCGAAGACGTGGGCCATACACGTGACGGCGAGGATGCGGCTACGACACGGCTGACCGAGCCCGCCGGGAATGGGGTCGCAAGGCATGCCTATGGCCGCCTGCAGTGACAGCGAAGCTGCATCCTCAGCCTGCTGAGCCGTTCCACCTACCATCTCGACAATGCCGGCAGCGGCCATCGCGCCGCACACGCCGCTCTCACCGGTGCAGCCGATGCGCTCCCCCGTGGGCTCGGTGCGGCTGAAAGCGATCGCCCCGACGCCGCCAGCGACGAAAAGGCCGCGCAGGAGGTCGTGGTCGCTCAAGCCCCGAGCCTCCTTGACGGCGCTGAGCGCGGCGTAGATGTAGCCACCGCCCCCACCCATGGGACCGGGCACGGTCTCGACTCCCGGTATTCCAGCTCCAGCGCCATAGGCCCACTTGATCGTCTGCGCCACGATCCCCTCACTCAGCCTCTGCTCGGACGCAGCGTGCCGGGCCCAGAGGAAGGGGAAGTCGGGCTTGAAGGGACTCCGGGGAATGGGCAAGTCCTCCTCATAGGCGGCCCTGGTCTGGCGATGCATCAAACGGACTAGACCGCGCATGTAGTCGATGACTCGTTCGCGCGGCCATCCCGAGGCATCCATCTCATACCGGACCGCCGTCTCCCACAGGCGCTTGCCGCGTTCCTCGGCGATCTCGCGCCAGCCCGTCATGGTGTTAAAGAGCTGCGGCTTGCGATCTGGCCTAGTGATGACCGGCAATACAGGATTGAGCAGAGCGACGCCGACGTCGGGCGACCCATCACCGATGGCCGCTCGCAGCGCGTTGCGGTCCGGTTCCACAGCGAGGCGGAACACGTAGAGTACTCCACGTCCCTCAAGGCGGATCTCGCTTGCCTCGACCAGTTCGTGCAGTTCGGACGAGAGCCCGCGGAGAGGCTCGGGACCTAGGGCTGAGCGCCGATCGAAGAGCAGAAGCAGAAAGGTGTCTCCCTTTGTTTGCAAGGGGAAGTCGTCGACCATCACGGTCTCGACCATGCCTCCACCGGTGGAGTTGCCGACGAGGCAAACCGTGTTGCCGCTTTGCCCAGTGAGCACGAACTTCATCGCATTCGGATGTGCGCTCTCGGTCAGTTCGGTGAACTCGAACGCGACCTCGACACCTGCCTCCTTGGCTAGCTCGAATGCGCGAAAGAGACGCGCGTCATCGGGTAACAGACCGAGTACGCCGGCCACCATGGCTCGGTCCTCAGCCATGATGCCGAATGTGCCGGCGAACGAACCCTTCTTGTCGAGAAGGACCCGAATATGCGCCGCCGGCTCACCGAGAAGGTTGCCGGCAAGATGGCCGAGTCGGCAGGGTGCTGCAGTATGCGAACTCGAGCCGGGCTGCATGACCGGACCGAAAACGTCGTTGAACAACTCTGGGTAGGAATCCATCCTCACAGCCTCAAGGCGATCACGAAACGCAGGCAGCGACGCAATCAGGTTACTCTCATTTACAGAGGAGCGGGCGCCAGAGTTGCAAGAACCTGGCGGGATCGTCGTGGCTGGGGGCGGCCAAGTAAGGCCACCACAAGGAGTAGCGCGAGAACCTTCAAGAAGCTGGGCCGCATGACCGCGAGGAGCCAGCCTGGGCCGAGCATGCGCAGTCTGCAAATGATCTTTGCCTGGAACCAAGTGACCAGCGCCCCCTGCTCCGTGTCTGGCCTGCTCACGTTTTACGTTGCCATCAAGGGCAACGTAATTGTTCCGTCGCTGACGCACTGGGGGTCGAAGATTCCGAAACGCCTCGGAGGGCCGACAGCTCTCGACCCTCATCTCTCGCCGGCTGCGACACGCCTGCTCGAAGCAGCCAAAGCGCGTGCTCGCGACGCCATGGCTTCCGCGACCTCACCTTGGAGAACGTCTCACGCGACGCCGGTGAGAACCAGTGTGATTCCCAGTCTTGCGGAGGCTGTGGCATCGTGTGCTGGCAGGGGCAGACCCTTTGCGGCGTACGCCCTTTCACCGGTGTGTCTTTCGAGACCCCCCCTTCCCCCCGCCCTCGAGAGGCTCAGGCGGCTCCGACCAGCTTCTTGGCGGCGGCCACGGTCTCGATGGCGTCCTCGGCGTAGCCGTCGGCGCCGATCTCATCGGCCCAGGCCCGTGTCGTGGGGGCGCCGCCGATCATGACCTTGACGCCGTCCCTCAGGCCGGCGTCCTTTAAGGCCTGGATCGTCTTCTGCTGGTTCGGCATGGTGGTGGTAAGAAGAGCGGAGAGGAGCAAGAGGTTGGGCTTTCTCTCCTTGACCTGCTCGACGAAGGTCTCGACGGCCACGTCGCAGCCGGCGTCGTAGACCTCGAAGCCGGCCGCCGAGAGCATCGAGCAGACGATCGTCTTACCGATCTCGTGGATGTCGCCGGCTACGGTGCCAGCGACGGCCCTGCCGGCGATCTTTCTGCCTTCCTTTGACTTGTCGAGCTCGGGCTGTAGGACGGCCACGGCTGCCTTCATGGCCTCGGCCCCCTGCACCAGCTCGGGGAGAAAGAACTCGCCCCTGCCGAAGAGGTCGCCGACCTCCTCGATGCCCTTGACGAAGCCCTTGTCGAGGATGTCGGTGGGCGAGAGACCGGCGTCGAGGCCCTGCTGCGCCAGCGCGGCCGCTTCCTCGACCTCACCGTCGATCACGGTCTGCTTCATCTTCGCGTACAATTCGTTGCTCAAGTCAGCCTCCTGGTTTCGCGAAGGAGCGATGCACGAACGCGCATGGCCAGTCAGCCACCAGAGACGGCCGTGCGCTCTTCGGGCCGAACCTTGGCCGCCATCTCGACAAGCTGCCGACGCACGCTTGGTTCCAGCTCGAAGGCGCGCGGTTCCCGACTCAGGGCCAAGGCTTTCTCGTGCACACGGTCGCGCAGCGTCTGGGCGCCCGAATTCAACCACCGGTCGTAGACGTGGTTGTCCAGGAGCTGCGGGTCAAAGAACTCTCGGTGGTGTTTGCGAGTGTACGGTCGTGCCAGGTGGTTGCCGCCCGGCCCAACGGCCTTGATCTCGTCGAGCGCCAACGCCTCGTCGTCGACACGAACCTCCCGCAGCAGTGCACGCGCGTACCCGATGAACTCCTCGCCGAGGCAGATCGACTCGTACGAACTCTGCATGCCCGACTCCATGTAGCCAACGTCGTGGACCAGTGTCGCCCGCGAGAGAGCGCCGAGAATGACCGTAATGGCGGACTCGGCGCTCCACTGCTCGTCGAGCATCTTGGAGTCGGTGACTCCTCCGTAGCCGAAGCTCGGCAGCCCGTAAAACCTGGCGAGGTCGCACTGTGCGAACTGGCCCGCATAGGCCTCGGGTGAGCAGTAGACCTCGGAGCTGGTGCGCATGCTGAGGGCATAGATGTATGCGCCGTAGATAAATGGTGCCCCGGGGTTCGCAATCTGGTTGATGACTAGTCCGCTCAAGACCTCAGCGTTGCCGACGACGGTGACGGCGGCCACCGAGCTCGGCGCACTCGCTCCCGCGTGCGGGGCCGGGCCGTACACGACCGGGATACCGAGACGTGCGCACACGACAAGCTTGTCAACGGCCACGAAGTCGTGTCGCAGTGGCGGTGCCGGCATGCTGTAGACGACGAAGCTGTTTGCCTCGCCGCAGAGCGCTGCCATCTCAAGTATCGTGGGCAACACCGTGCCGTCACGCGGACTGATGATGAACGGTTTCCGGGTCCCGGCGAGCATCGCGGCGAACGGAACGACATCATCGAGGGCCATGGGCACATCATCGGGTAGTCCCATGGACATCACGAAGTCGATGTTCGGCAGCTTCTCGCAGAGTGCCGCCATGCCTTCGATGTCAGCATTGTGGACTCGACGACGCTCGCCCGTGGCCATATCGCGGTGGAACAGGCAGTCCGACCCGGTCCCGAAGTAGCACTCTCCATCGCGTATTGCGAGAGGTGCGTCCCCTCCACGCGAGTTCAACGTGAAGGCGCGAGGTGCACTGGCAAGTGCCTCGTCCACTAACCCGGCGTCGATGAACACGCGAGTGCCCTCGACCCTTGCTCCTGCCGAAGCAAGCAACTTGCGGGCCTCGTCGTGCAGCACGTCGACGCCCGTCTCGGCCAGCACCTCGAGGGTCGCGTCGTGAACCCGCTGGCAGGCCTTCTCATCCCAGACGCTAAAGAACATTCCAGTCACCCGAGTACCCCCTTCATTCTGCGGGCTGGGACGCCAGCCACGCGCCCAACTATGCACGAGACCGCTTGGAACGCAACACGTATCGCCGAGTCTAGACCATATGGAACAGCCCGACGCCTCAGCGCGTAGTCTCGCGCGGGTCGCCGTTGCGACCAGCGCGACGGCAGACCGCGGCCGCGAGGAGGCGCCGGCTGTTCCATATGGTCTAGGAAACGTGGCGGCGTCTCGGACGGCAGCCGACCCTTGCGTTCCCAGAGAATCTGTGCATTATCGAAGTGTCGACGGGCGAACGGTGATCAAGCGCCAGATGACCTCGATTCCGGCGCCAGTCGTTCGCGTGTTGGTTGACGTCCGCGAGAGCGTCAGTGCAAGGAAGCAGGTCATTGCAGGTGCAAGGGGTCGGTGGTGCCAGCGTTGCACAGCTGCGCCAGAAGTTCTGGCGCAGCTTCAAACGCTACATGGAAGACTCCAGCAGCGTCCGCTGCGCCCGAGCGACGACGGACGGCTGGATGTGGCACAACGCCGACCTCACGACCGGCAACTTGCTGTCGATGATCCGGGTCCGTCTGGGCGAGATCGGCGTCAAGTACACGCTCAACGACGCGGATGCCAACACTGTGTTTTCCTTCCTTCGGGCTCACCCGCAAGAGTTGGACGCTGGCTTCGAGCAGGCTCCAACCTGGCGACCGGGCGGCGCGAACTCGCACGTAATCGAGATACGGAGGCCGGGGGATCTCCTCGACTTCGAAGCTTGGCCCGAGCAGTTCGGCTGGTTTCGCCGACAGCTGGAGACGTTCCAGCTCGCCTTGTGGTCGCTGGTCGGTCGGCTGCCGCCTGGCGGCGAGAGACAGCAATGGGATCAGACGTCATTCTTGCGCGAGTTGTGCACGTGGAACCCAGCATCCCTGGGGGTGGCGAACGCGATTCTTGACTGGGCTTTGACTCACGGTGCGATCGTGAGCTGGGGCAGCGGGCGGCAGTGTGGATCGTTTTCCCCAACAGTTCCTCACGGCGGCTTTCCTCACCAGTTCGTCAGTATCCGAACTGACGGGACCGTGGTCCTTTTGTTCCGTCAGCTCAGGAACTCGCCGGTTTTCTATGAAAGAAATCGTAGGCTCGACGCACTTGAGCGTCTGAATAGGGTGGGGCATTTCGCGCTCCCTGAGACGGTCGTCGATCTGCGCCCCTCCGTGCCACTGACCGTGCTGGCGGATGACCGTGCATGCACACAGTTCCTCCAGGTGCTCGATTGGTTCGAGGACACTGTCCGGCGATCCGCAGCTAATCAACCCGATGGTCCACGAAACGTGTGATCTGAGCAGGGAAGAAGCGAGATCGTGCGCGGAAACGGCGTGTATCTATGCCCGGAGAGGGCCTGCGGGGCTCAGGAGGCTGTGGCTGCGGGCGTGAGCTCCTGGATGCGCGGCGGCTCGGCGAGCTTCAACTTGCCGAGAATGGCGCGCTGAGAAGCCGTGATCTCGGTGCGCTGACGGAAGGTGCCGGCGGGACCGGTGAAGGTGCCCACCTTGAGGCGCTCCAGCTCGCGGCGCAGGTTCGGCCAGGTCTCACCGCAGCTGGTCTCGGTGACGCGGACGAGGAGCAGGGCCAGCCAACAGAGCACGACGTGGGCGCGGATGCGCTCCTCTTTGCGGTGGCACGCGGGCCGCAGGTCGATGACCTGCTTCATGTCCCGCCAGCCGCGCTCGACCTCGCAGAGCTGCTTGTAGCCGAGAGCGATGTCGGCGGCGGAGAGCTCGGGGTCGGAAGAGCGCAGCAGGTACTTGCCGTCGAGCTTGGCCTCGGCCTTGATGGCACGCTCGTCCGTGCGCAGCAGCCCGCCCGCGGTCGTGCGCAGGTAGCGGGCCAGGCCCGGCTTCGGCCGGATCACGCCGCGCAGCTCGGCGCGCTTCAGGGGAGAGAGCTGGTCCGAAGCGGCGATCATCTCGGTCAGCCGCGCGAGAAGGCGCTCGCGCACGGCGGCGTCGCGCGCCGCGCCCTCGGGGCTCTCGCAGATGACGAAGCGCTCGCCTTCCGCGATGCGCACCTCCTTGACGCGCAGGCCTTCCGCGACGGCCTGGTAGCGGCCCGCCCGCGCCAGGGCGGCCCTGGCCTCGGCAGACCCGGAGCGCAGCTTCTCGCCGATGATGTAGTGGTGCGCGCCGCGGCGCAGGAAGCGGCGGTTCTCATCGGAGGCGAAGCCGCGGTCGGCGACCCAGACGACCCGCGAGAGGGTCCAGTCGCGGAGCTCGTCCTTGACCTGGCGGATGAGCGCCGAGTCGGCCGTGTTGCCCGGTCAGGACCAGACGCGTACGGGGATGCCCTCGCGGGTCACGGCCATGCCGATCACGACCTGCGGGAGGTCGTCGCGGTGGTCCTTCGACTTACCGTAGGTGCGAAATCCCGAGGAGCTGCCCTTCTCGCCGTCGCTTGCGCTCTCAGCGACTGGTGGCAGCGGCTGGCCGCGCGCGTCGCGCTTGACCGGCTCGTCGGCCTGGTCGAGCTCGAAGTAGGTCGAGGTGGTGTCGAAGAACAAGAGGTCGACCTCGAGGTTCAGCAGGTTGGCGACCTGATGGAAGACCTCCTTCTCCAGAGACTCCTGGATCTCCAGCAGCCAGTCCATCGCCCGGTAGCAGGCGTCATCGCTGGTCGCCGCAAGACCGCGGATCTGCATCCCCTTCCGTCCGGTACGGCGTGTAGCCTCCAGATCAGCGACCCACAAGGAGGCGGAGATGGTGCAACACCCGAAGACGCTGATCGAGTTCATGCAGATGTACCCCACCGAGGAGGACTGCCGG
>Ga0209538_1000500_pt1 | contig 22652 bp, 20 predicted proteins | sample BarGraNGADG00211_2_FD_184492 | JGI IMG/M metagenome (GOLD analysis project Ga0209538, IMG submission 184492) | Arctic peat soil microbial communities from Barrow, Alaska - Barrow Graham LP Ref core NGADG0004-211 (SPAdes) (version 2) | ecosystem: Environmental > Terrestrial > Soil > Wetlands >... | reverse complement strand
CTTCCACGGCGCCACTATTGCGATAAATGGTGACTTTTTCTGTCACGGTAGCGGTTTTGTTGGTAAGATAAAAATCTATAGAGGGCGTGTTCACATCAAGCGGACTAAACCCCTCTTGCGCATTGGGATCTTCAATTTCCAACGTACCAAAGGCATCATAACGGATGCGTTGCGGCGTCGCGTCGGAAACAAACGTTACTTTTGCCGGCAAAGTATAAGCCATTAGCGTTTTTCCCTCGGCGCCTTGATTGGGAGAATAATTCTCGGTTATTTGATTCGGAGAATAATTTAGCGTAACCACCCGAGCCTCTCGCTGGGCTAGGGCATCATGCCTGGCGGTTTCTATCAGCGTTTGCCATCTTACCGCCTCGTTATTGACCGTCATTTTTTCGTTATAAGCACCACTGACAAACGTAGCCGCCGTCAAGATGCCTACAATAGCCAGGACGACCACTAATTCTACTAAGGTAAAACCTTTTAATTTTTTTAACATTGCCCACCCCCAAAAAAAAATCTACAAATTCACGAACTATAGTTTAGTTAAAAGTTTGCAATTTCCAAGTTTTAAGGAAAGCTTCTTCTAACTGCAATCTTTTCTCTTTAAAAGCTAACGAAACAAGCTTCCTTGGTTTTTAAAACAAGCCCTCGCTTTGTTAGCTGAGTTCATTCTTCCCGCGCCTTTAGAAAACCCCCAAAGCCACAAAAGGCAACTTGAAATAACCCGGCTTCTTCTTTTTTCTAAAAAATTGTTAGCTTTGTGACACTCCCCATCCACTAAAGTGGAGGGGCTTCTTAGAACAGCCTTAGGCTAATGCCAAAGCTTTTGTTCTAACGGACGTGGCCCGCCCGCGTTTAAGAATGTTAATGGCTGCATTTATGTCTCTATCTAGCGAAAGCCCACACTTACATTTTACCCAACGATCTTTTAAGGTAAGGCCTTCAAACTTTGCCCCGCACGAACTGCAAGTTTTAGACGTCCCAGCAGGTTCTACAAAAATGATTTCTCGACCAGCTTCTGCCGCTTTATCGAGAAGACGTTTTGTAAAATAGCCCCACCCTGCATCTAAAATGCTTTTCGAGAGGTTATGATTTTTGACCATGTTGTTGATTTGTAGTTTTTCTAAAACAATGGTATCATATTTTTTTATAAAATAATCGGCGGTTTTGTTCAAGAAGTCTTTTCTTCTAGCTGAAACCTGTTCTTGTTGTCTTTGAACAAAAAGCCGCGCTTTAAACCGGTTTCTTCCGCCAAGTCTACGCCTTGAAACCCTTCGCTGCAAAACCCGCAATTGTTTTTGTTCTGCTCGGTACCATTTTGGATTCTCTATTATTTCTCCGTCGCTGGTAGCCAATAAATGGTAAATTCCAACATCAATACCAACTTCTTTCCCAGTTTTGGGCAGCAACTTTGCTTCAACTTCACAGGCAAAACAGGCAAACCAGGCTCCTGCATGTTTTACTATCCTTAAGGTTTTAATATTGCCTTCTATTTCTCGGTGCCAACGCACGCGTATTCTTCCTATGCCAGAGACCAACAATCTTCGGCCATCTAGCTTAAAACCATTGCCGTATTCTTTAAGACCAAAACCATTGAAACGGCCTTTACCTTTAAACCGTGGTTCCCCGGGTTCTTCCTCGTGCTCTACTCTTCGTAAGAAAGCCGAAAAGGTCTTGTCTACATCTTGAACAACGACTTGTAAAATATGGCTATGGAGTTTGCTTGCCAAAACGTTTTCTTCTTTATATTTTTTAACTTCTGCAAGTTGTTCAAATTTGTTCAAATTTAAATATTCCATATTGTAAACGGTTTTTCTTGCTTCTAAACAAAGATTATACCATTGCCGACAAAGCTCGACCGTTTTGGCTAACTGCCGCGCTTGGGCTTTTGATGGATATAAACGATACTTAAAAGTTTTTTGCAACATTAAAGGTCCTTTTTTATACAATTTACCTGTAACTTTAGTATAGCCCTTATTTTTATTTAAAAGAAATAATTATTTGCCTAACCACTGCCATTAAAATGGCGTGGCTTGCGGCAAACTAGAGTCTGTCAATTTCCGTACCCCGGCTCTAGTCCAAGAATAAAAATACGTAGATTTCTCTAAAAAATACCCAAATTGGGCTTGCTCGCCCCGCTAAATATTTTTCGTATAACAAGCTTAGGTTTTTTGCTAGTAAGCAGGGTTTCTATTAGTAGCAAAATTGACCTTTATTTTTTCACGGTTAAACTCAGTATTTAGGTCTATACTTAAGAAGGTACCACCATTCGCCCGCGGAGGAAAAAATGAATAAAATAAAAAGTTTTCTTATCTTTACCTTATTATTTAGTCTCTTGTTCTGCTTGCCAATTTCAAAGGCTTCAGCTGCCAGCGCTTCTTTGAGCCTAACTTCTAACCCCACCGGGGCGGCAGTATACAGAAATGGCAGTTATACTTATCACGTAACCCCCTATCTTATTACCGGACTTACCGCCGGCGTTACTTATGCGCTAAGCCTCAAAAAAACCGGTTATGTTACAAAAACTGCAAGTTTTAAGGCAGTAGCTGGCAGTACTGCCCTGACGCTAACTTTAAGCGCGATGCCCACGCCGCCTTCTTTGAGCTTAACTTCTTCGCCTCCCGGCGCCACGGTCTCCGTAAACGGCGTAAAACAGGCTTCGCTTACGCCTTGCACTTTTAAAAACGAGGTACCGGGGACGCATTACGCGCTCACTTTCAGCAAGGTCGGTTACGTTACTCAAACGGTACAAAGCACGGCTACCGCCGTAAATGCCAGCCTCACGGTTGTTCTAAAAAAGATTTTGGTCCTAAATGTTACTTCTATACCTACCGGGGCCACCGTGTATATTAATAACGTTAAACAAGTTAGCCTTACCCCCTGCTCAATAACTGGGTATACCTATGGCACAGTTTTGAACTTCACGTTAAGCAAAGCCGGCTACCTTTCTTCCTCTCAAACCTTTTCTACCCAGGTCGAGGGCACTTCCAATATCTCGGCAACCTTAGCTATAATTCCTCCCCCCGCCCCTCCCGCTTTCGTCGTAATTCCTGCTATCCAGTATGCCAGTACTACCGCCACGGAGAGCAGAGCTTTTGCCTGGACCTATGCGGGCACAGCCTATACCTGGCAGGTTGCCGCCCCCGAGAGTCTACTTGGGTTGGATCGTTCCGTTGCGACCTATATCGGCTCCTTTTATACCCCTCCCTACACCGGGATATCGGTGCCGCAAAACCTTTCAAGTATTCCCAGCTCCCTTCTGGCAGCTATGCACCAGGAATGCTACGCGGGGCCCGTTTATGCAGATTATGTCGCTTACACGCAAGAGCCCGCCAATGCTGCCTATATTGGTCAACTTGCCTCGACCCTTGCTACTACCGCAAAAACTGCCGGTTATGATTATTTTCATGAGGCAGAATTCATTTTGACCTTTGTTGAGGCGGCGGTTCCTTACACTATTTCTGGCGTACCGCAGCTTCCCGTCGCTACCTTGTTCGCTGGTGGTGTCTGCGCGGACAAGTCTATTCTCTATATCTCTCTTCTAAAAGCACTGAACTACAAAGTGGCCTTCTTTCTTTTTATGAACTACGATGCAAGCATCAACCACGAACAGGTCGGCGTGGCCTTTACCCCAACCCAGGTTACCTCTATCCACACGCCCACCCCTACCCCCTGCCCCCAGAACGGCAAGGATTACTATTCTGCAGAATGCGCCTCCACTTTCTACTTACTGGGAGATCGAAGTTTTAACGGCCCCCTTATCATTTATCCCGTGAATTAAAAGCCTTTAGCAAGCTCCTTCTTAATGCAATAGCCCCGTCGTTTAAACGGGGCTATTGCTCTTTATTTATTATCGTTACTCTAAACTTTAAGGCGCTCTCCCCCTGTTGGGTAACATTTTCGTCTCAATTTGATTACCTCCTGCAATTGGAATAACTTCCTTTTTTGTGGGAGCAGGTATCCCTAACCAACCTAAAATTTTATTCACAACGGGCGGTAACACAGGAACCTTTATCGTTTCAAAGGCAGGGGTAAGCCACGAATACGGAACAACTGGCAGCGTAGGCTTAGGCGCGGGCGGCGGCGTAGGCTTCTTAGGCGTGGGCGGCGGCGTAGGCTTAGGAGCGGGCGGCGGCGTAGGCTTAGGAGCGGGCGGCGGCGTAGGCTTCTTAGGCGTGGGCGTGGGCGGCGGCGTAGGCTTAGGAGCGGGCGGCGGCGTAGGCTTCTTAGGCGTGGGCGGCGGCGTAGGCTTCTTAGGCGCAGGCGGCGGCGTAGGCGTTGGAACGACTGGAAGCCAGAAAGAGGGAGGGATAGGAGGATTAGGCGTAGGCGTAGGTGTTGGCGTTGGCGTCGGTCTCGGCGTAGGTGTTGGCGTAGGCGTTGGCGTAGGCGTTGGCGTCGGTCTCGGCGTAGGCGTTGGCGTTGGCGTTGGTGTTGGTCTCGGCGTAGGCGTAGGTGTTGGTGTTGGTGTTGGTGTAGGTGTAGGTGTTGGCGTTGGACCAGGTGGATTATCAGCAACAAAAGCACCAAAGCTAGCCGTAACCGAAATATTCCTATCGCCAGGATCCGTTCTTGCGGCCGTAGCTACCCCATCGCTCCAACTATCAAAATAATACCCGCCCTTCGCCACCGCGGTAACCAGCGTACCCCTTGCTCCCGCCTTTACCGTTTGCGTTATAGTACCCGCAAGGCTACCTCCACTATCCGCAAGGCTACCCCCAACCTCTGCAGTATAAGTTAGCATAAAGGCCCCCGCTCCTGGGGTTGGGGTTGGCGCTGGGCCAAAAGCCACTTCCACGGCGCCACTATTGCGATAAATGGTGACTTTTTCTGTCACGGTAGCGGTTTTGTTGGTAAGATAAAAATCTATAGAGGGCGTGTTCACATCAAGCGGACTAAACCCCTCTTGCGCATTGGGGTCTTCAATTTCCAACGTACCAAAGGCATCATAACGGATGCGTTGCGGCGTCGCGTCGGAAACAAACGTTACTTTTGCCGGCAAAGTATAAGCCATTAGCGTTTTTCCCACCCCGGAATTCTCGGTTATTTGACCCGGAGAATAATTTAGCGTAACCACCCGCGGCTCTCGCTGGGCTAGGGCATCATGCCTGGCGGTTTCTATCAACGTTTGCCATCTTACTGCCTCGTTATTAACCGTCATTTTTTCGTTATAAGCATTACTGGCAAACGTAGCCGCCGTCAAGATGCCTACAATAGCCAGGACGACCACTAATTCTATTAAGGTAAAACCTTTTAATTTTTTTAACATTGCCCACCCCCAAAAAAAACTTAAACTCGTAGTCTTTAAAAGCCCGCTTTTTGTCAAAAAGCCATAAAACTACCCAATTTACATTCCGTAGCTTAATCAAAAACTTAAAATTGTCAAGTTTTAAGCGAGGGTCCCCCCACCCGTGGCCAAGCGGCTCCCCCTCTCGAAATAATCGCCAAAGTCGCCTCGGCTTTTAACCTAAGCTAAGCTCCCTTTCTTTGGCTGAATTTATTTTTAGCTCCTCTTAGTAACCCTCTCCCCATATGAAAAACGATTTCTAATTTGCTTTCCCTGCTGCCTTTCCCCCAAAAAACCCAAAAAACCAGAACTCTCTTGCCTCCCCCAACTTCGTTATGGAGAAGGTATGCGAGAGTTAAAGTTGTTCAAATTTGAGCAACTTCGAACAACTTGCAGTTTGTGTAGAGCAAAGTTTGAAAAGCTTATCTTAAAAGCCCTCGGGCTAAAGGCAAGTGCGGGCTTTCTTTAGATCGAGATATAAATGCAGCAATAAATATTTTTGAATGGGCCGACCAAGCGCGTTGGATCGTAAGCGAAGCCAATAGGTTAGGGCTGTTCCAAGAAACCCCGCTAATTTATTAGCTGGGGAGTGGTCCTTCGCTTAAGCCCCTAAATATTTTTTGCATAACAAAAACGCTCCTTAGTTAGTAACAAAATTAGTCTTTATTTTTTCATATTTGAACTTAGTAAATAATGCTATACTTAATAGGTAAACCCATATTTAGTAGAAGCAAGCTTAAAGCACCCCAGCTGCAAACGGAGAAAAAATGAATAAAGTAAAAAGTTTTCTTGTCTTTGTTTTATTATTTAGTCCCTTATTTCGTTGCCAAATTCCAAAGGCTTCGGCCGCCAGTAATTTTTTAACCTTAACTTCTTCCCCGGCCGGCGCCACAGTATATATTAACAACCTTAAGCAGCTTTCGCTTACCCCTTACCTTTTTAATAAAAAAATACCCGGGACTCGTTATACCCTTACTTTTAGTAAGCCCGGCTACGTTTCTCAGACGGTACAAACCACCGCCACTACTGTAAATGCTACCGTTGCTGTTGTCCTAAAAAAAGTCTTAGTCCTTAAGGTTACTTCCACGCCTTCGGGGGCAACGGTGTATATCAATAACGTTAAGCAAGCCGGGCTCACCCCCTGCTTAATAACCGGTTATGCCTATGGCGCGGTTTTAGCCCTTAAGCTAAGTAAAACTGGCTATTCCCCTTTCTCTCGGACCTTTTCTACCCCTACTGCAGGCACTTCCAATATCTCGGCAAAATTACAAAGAATACCGCCCGTGCCTTCTCTCCCGCTTGTAAAAACGTATAACGGCGTAGTTCCTGCCCTCCAGTATGCCAGTACTACTGCCACAGAAAGTAGGGCTTTTGCCTGGACCTATGCTGGCACGGCCTACACCTGGCAGGTTGCTGCCCCTGCGAGTCTGCTTGAATTGGATCGTTCGGTCGCGGTCTATATCAACAGCTTTTATACCCCTCCCTACACAGGAATCCCGGTACCCCAAAATATTTCGAGTATTCCCAGCTCCCTCCTGCAAGCTATGCTCCAGACCTGCTACGCGGGGCCCCTTTATGCAGATTATGCCGCTTACACCCAAGAGCCCTCCAATGTTGCGTATATCGGACAACTTGCCAATGCGCTTGCCGCTGTGGCTAAAGCTGCCGGTTACGATTATTTTCATACGGCAGAATTCATTTTAACCTTTGTCCAGGCCGCCGTGCCCTACACCCCCTCCGGCGTTCCCCAGCTCCCAACCTCCACGTTATTCGCGGGGGGCGTGTGCGCGGATAAATCTATTCTCTACGTTTCCCTCCTGAAAGCCCTGAACTACAAAGTAGCCTTTTTACTTTTTATGAACTACGCTGCAAACCTCAACCATGAAGCCGTCGGCGTGGCGTTTACGCCGGGACAGGAGACCCTTGCGGTTAAGGAGCTCACCCCTCTCAACTGCTCCCAAAACGGCGAGCATTACTATTTTGCAGAAACGACTACCCAAGGGTGGTCCCTGGGAACAAAAAGCGATACTTCAACGCCGCTTATCTATCCTCTGAATTAAAAGCCTTTGAAAAAAACTTCTTTCTATTTTCAATAGCCCCGCTGCTTAAACGGGACTATTATTTTACCCCTTGCTTCTTTCTACTGCTTATAAATTTCCTTAAAAAATGCCAAAATTGGCTTTTTTCGTAGAATAACCCAAGTTTTGTATAGCAACTTAGGTTTTCGAGCAGCAACAAGCTTAACCTTTATTTTTTCACGATTAAACTTAGCTTTAAGCCTTATAATTAATAGTGTAACCCTATTCGCACATGGAGGAAAAAATGAATAAAGCAAAAAGTTTTCTTGTATTTATCTTGTTGTTCGGTATCTTTTTCGGGTTCCCAATTTCAAAGACTTCTGCCGCTAGCCCTTCTTTGCGCTTAACTTCCACTCCTGCTGGCGCCGCAATATATAAGAATGGCAGTTCTACTTACCACGTAACGCCTTACACTATCCCGGGCCTTACTGCCGGTACTACTTATACCTTCACCCTCAAAAAAACCGGTTATGTTACAAAAACTGCAAGTTTTAAGGCCGTAACTGGCAGTACTGCGTTAACGCTGCCTTTGAGTGCTACGCCTTCCTTAAACCTAACCTCTAGCCCTTCCGGGGCTACCGTCTATGTAAACGGGGTAAAACAAGCTTCCCTTACCCCTTGTACTTTTAATGCTGCCGTCGCGGGCACCCGTTATGCGCTTACTTTTAGCAAGGCTGGCTATCTTCCTTTCTCTCAGACCTTCGCTGCCCAAACGGAAGGCACTTCTAATATCTCTGCAAAATTACTCCTCCTCCCCGCCTCGCCCTCTATCGCCTCCCCGTTTGTAAAAAAGTACAATATAGTAATTCCCGCTATCCAGTATGCCAGTACAACCGCCCCCGAGAGCAAAACTTTTGTCTGGTCTTACAACGAAATTACCTACACCTGGCAGGTTGCTGCCCCTGCGAGTCTGCTCTCGTTAGTCCGGGCACAAGCGGCCTATGTCGGCACCATTTATGTTCCCCCCTACACGGCTCCGCAACAAAATACGTTGGGGATTTCCCCTTCTCTCCTGCAAGCTATGCTTCAAGAATGTTACGCAGGGCCCCTTTTTGCGAATTTTTCCGCTTGGACCCAAGAACCCACCAATGTTGCCTATATTGGGCAGCTTGCTCGGACGCTTGCTACAGTAGCTAAAACTGCCGGCTATGATTATTTTCACACGGCGGAGTTCCTTCTGGCCTTCGTCGACACTGCTATTCCTTACAAAGTGACTATTACGCCCCAGCTTCCCGTCCTGACGTTGTTTGACAACGGCATGTGCGCAGATAAATCTATTCTCTACGCTTCCCTTCTGGAAGCCCTCGGCTACAAAGTGGCCTTTTTTCTTCTCCCAACGGTGCCGGGCTTCGGTAGTGCTACCCATGAAGTTGTCGGCGTAGCGTTTACGAGTCAGCAGGTGACCTCTGCTTACGCCCTCACCCCTATCTACTGTTCCCAGAACGGCTATAATTACTATTATGCAGAAACTACCTCTCAGTCCTACTTATTGGGAGAACGAAGTTTTAGCGGAACCCTTATTGTTTATCCCTTGAATTAAAAGTCAATAAAAAGCTTCTTTTTATTTTACTAGCCTCGCTTTTACCGCGGGGCTATTGCTTTATCCTTAATTTAATATACCTTCCCGCAGGTACCTTCAGCAAATAAAAAAGCCCCCGGGGCACGAAGCACACCGGGGTACGATTGAGTATATTATAACTGTTTTTAAGCTTTTTCAAAGCTTATTTTTCTAATATTTTTTCTATTTCCTGCTTCACCCACTTTCGGCAATAGCTTGTTTCTTTCAATAAGCACTTTCTTTCCTCTTCGGTTGCCAATAATCTTCTTATTGCAGAATAATCGCTTCTTTGTAGTTTATTTTTTCCAATAGTTTTAATGGCTTCGACGATTTGAGCATTTTTGTTGCAAAGTCCAACAATTTCTCTTGGCGGGACATGTTTAAAATGAATAATTATTCCCGTCGCTAACTTTAGGTTTCGCCTTCTGCCACTACTCGCATAATAATAGCCGGCCGGGACTTGGGTGGAAAGCCCAAGAGAATTTAAAGCAGTGTTGCCCTCCAGCGTAAGCGTCCATTTATATTTTTCCGCAATTTTCTTGACAACTTCATAAACATTTGGGCTAACGTTTTCTTCCAGCAGCGGGCTAAAATAGGTTTTCATATATATGCCCTTGGCAATATAAGTTAAGGTACCCTTCAAAACCAAACGAGAAATTGCTTCTTTTACGGAAGCATAGTCGCCAAAGCTTGAAAAGTCCTCCAGGAAATATAAGGTCATTCTTGGGGCTTTTGCTATCTTTTTTTCAATTTTGGTTTGAATTAAGTTTCTTCTCATTTTTGGCTCCTATCCTTTTATAAACATATTATAACCTAATAGCAACGAAATAAAAGCCCAAAAAAGAAAATTTTCTTCTTTTTCTGCATATTTCTTCCATTAATTTTTGGCTTTTTGTGCTAAAATATATATATGAAAAATACAAGTAAGACCTTTTTAAAAACAAACGGGCTTGCAATAAGGGCAGATTATCTCTTTAGCAAAAAAGACTATTCTGTTTTTATAAATAATCTTTCCACGTTGTATGAACTTTTAAGCAAAAAAGCTTTTAACCTCCCTCTTTCTTTTGAGCTAAAAACCCCCGAGGTAAATACCCAATGTCCTTTTCCTACCTACAAATACCAATTCCCGCGAAAAACCTCAAATTTTTCCTCAATAATCTCCCCTAATACTTTAGATGGGCTCGACTACGCTACCGGAAAAAAGAGCAGTGGTGCCTATCTTGGTTTTTCTAGTTATTCTTATTCCCAAGCCGAGCATTATATCGCCGCCAAGGTATTTCAGGAAACTTTTTTGTTAAGCCCCGAGCATGAAACCCTGGAAGGGCTGTTAGAACTTTTAGGTTACTGCAGCGAAAAAGAAATTGCTTTTATAAAAAAGCATTTAATAAAAGATAAAGCAAGGATTTTGGATATTTTCGGCGCCAGCGCTTACAATTTCCTCTTAAAATTGTTTGCTTATACGCCGCCAAAACAAGGGTTCTCTACCGTAATAACAAAAAAGCAATATTATACTAGCGCTATAAAAAAGAACCTTTTTGCTAAAAATAATAAATTTATAGTATTGACTAAGGCGGAACTATTCTCGCATACCGCCCATTATATAAAAGAAAATTATTTTAGAATTTTCGGGCATAATAGCCTTAGCCCCGTTGGCAATGCTCGGGTTAAGCTGGACTTCAACCTCTACTTCCCCAAACAAGGGCACCACGTAACGGCAGTAGCCTTTGTTCATGAGGAACACCTGCCAAAAAACCAGGTAGAAGTAGCGCGCTTGTTAAAAGATATGGATGCCTTGGTGTGTAATACCATGAATTACTACAATAACCTGCTGGCGATTTATTATTACCTTATAAAAGTTTTCAAGGGAGAGATCCTCTTAAACAAGCTATAAAAAAACTCCGGCTGGCTAAGCAAACCGGAGTTGTAATAATATTATATAGTATTTTCGATAATTAGTTAATAAGCAAGAAAATACAATACTTTTTAATAAGTATTTCCACCCCCACCCCAGTCTTGGATTAACCAAGGAGAATTCTCCTTATCTCTTTTTAGAATAAAATTCCAATATGTTATTCCTCCGTGCATGGCTCCCCCCATAGCTTTTTTATACTTAAAATCAAAGACGGCAACAAAAGTTTTAGTATTAGTTTCTTCCGTATAAAATTCTGAAATATTAATTAATTTTACATAATCGGTTCTAGCCAATTCCCAATCAACACCTTGCTTTTTTGCGGCTAAAAGCTTTTCCATCTCTGTTAAATTTTTTGTATTCCAATAGCCCAAAAAAGCTTTAATTGTTTGTTCCGCAGCCAAAGAAGTCGCTTCTTGTTTAAATTGTTCTTCGGGAGCGTAAAAGAAAGCCTCGTTTTTTGTCGCTTCCTTTATGTTATAACCCGAAACGACATAAACAAGAGGATTTCCTTGCCAGTTGGGTTGAAGAATTCCCGAAATCACATAGGTTTGCCCCGCAATAAGCTTCGGATATCCGGTGCCCCCATATACAATGGTACCATTTGAGAGTTTGTCCGCTTTAACTAAAAGCGGTTGGCAAAGATAAAAGACTATAGACATAGAATGCGGCGTTCCTCCCGTAGAAGCTATAAGCGAAGTAGTCTCGCCTATAAGCATTCTGGTATTTGTAATATCCGTTACTTTCAGGGTAGCCGAAAAATTCATAATATACCTGCCCGTCCCCGTAAGTACTACAGCGGGAACATCCTCTTTATTATAGGAAATCGCTCCATTTTTAATCAGAGTTAACATATCATTTCCCTCAGGAAGCTGCCTTATACCTACAACTTTCGGGGTACAACCAACCACAAAAAGAAATATAAACACAAAACACATGAATACGGTAGTTATTGAATAATATTTTAATTTCCTTATTTTCATATTATATCCCTCCGGTGCCGAATTCTCTGCCCCGGAAACTTCGCTCTATCCTTTATCCCTTCCCACGCTCGCTGCGGTACTATGAGATATATTACACTCAGGAACACAAGAAGGCCATCAAACCAAACAACAAAGCCACCACCATGCATCGTTTTTCAACCACCAATAGCCAGGTTGCAGCGAATCACCATAGACCATGCCTCCGAGGTAGAGGATCACAACGAGAATGATGCCAGCAAACCACTTCAGGAAGCGTCGGGAAGCAGGATAGAAGCATAGGGCAATTCCTATGAGGCTTGCTGCGAAAATGGGGGACCCTATGTACGCCGCTAGGGAGTAAAAATAGCCACTGGATATCCGGTTTCCAACAGCATCGCCCACCAACAAAATGGCGGGCCACAAGAACATCGCCCCAAACAACCATTTCTCTATGTTTCGTCTTCGTGGGCTCTCGCTATCAAGGGTCGTCCATTGGTGCACCGGTTTGACCGTGGTTCTCATGGGGTCTTTCTGTTTGTTCATAGCTAATCTCCAGTTTCCTGCTTTAATGGTTAACAAAACCCTATTACCAAAAGCATCAAAGTACTACCCTATTAGAAAACCTAAAAAATTTAATCTGCCAGTAATATAAATTATGTTAACAATTCCCGAAACCTAAAATATGTTCATCTGAAAGAGATCGCTAGAAGGAAGGGAGACATACCCCGGAGCTCTTTTGAGGGAGGAACCCTGCTTTCCATTTGCATCAAAGCTTGTCATTGAAGTCTTGTCAATCATGAGCCTCCCAAGCACGGTTCCGGCTGCGTTCACCGCATAGAATATGCCATTCCAGTTCACATCGGGGTACTCAAGGATCAACATACCATTTTCGCTTGCCAGCTGTGCTTGGATAGGATACTCGGCGTTCTTCGGCGCCCCTTCCCGCAGTTTTGCAAAGAAGGTGTTGATGTTCTCCGGCACGGTTATTGAAGGCAAAACCGCTGCCGTGTCAATGCAACAAATCTTTCCCTGACTGTGGGTGAAGTAGAGAAGAGGACCTACTCTGGCGAAGCTCGGCCACTGGTCCGAGAAGATATTGCCACCAAGCAACCCCGACAGCTTCCCGCAATCTACCCAGGCTCCAACCCCACTCTTCATGCGGAGAAGCCAGAGGGAGTCTGGCGTGTTGTTAGGTGCATTAGCCGAAGCTGTTTCAACAAGGACAAACCCCTTCGTAAGGCTCCCACTTCCATACAAGATTACCATGTGTGCCAAGCCTGTAGGGACAGCAACTGAAAGGGTTAGCGGCTTCGGGGCAGGAACCGCGGTTTGCCAAATACTTTTCTCTGTCACGGTCAGGCTAGTCCCGTCCAACGTCTTCTGAGAAGAAGACATCAGAATCTCGCCCTGGGTCGTGAGGAAACTCTCGCTTTCCCCTGCATACCATCGAACGAAAGGTTGAGCAAAAGGGCCCCCTATACCGGGTTGGTACTGCATGCCCACTGGAGGCGTATAAATATCAAGGGCATTTTGGGCTTTTGTGGTCATGAGCGGTAGTTTATCCTTAATTCCCCATTGCTGTACGACCTCGATTGTGGTAGCGGGCGTCGGAGGTAGCCAATAGAGCCCTACTGTTCCGTCGGGGTTGTTGGCATGCAAGACCACCGTGCCAGTACTCTCTAATGTGTTCTTCCCAACCTTCCAGGTGAGGGGAACGGCATCGTAACCGGAAGCCGTGACGTTGGTCAACAGCAGTGCGCTGACCTCTGGGCTTTCTAAAGGAGCAATTTTTGGCGCACAACCTGCCGCTACCAATACCACTGCAAGCAGAATGCTCAGAAATGTGTTCCTTAGAAAAAAACATCGTGATTTTATTATCTTCATTATTATAAACCTCCAACAAAGGGGCTGGTCATCCCTTCGGGCTTCCCGTTATGTCGTCAATAAGCCATCTGCCATTAAGCTTCTTGAGGGTAAGGGTAATAGAGCTCTCGCCTGCATTGCCGCCCTGCGTCAGCTCCACGCTGGTCATCTCGAGGATCTTTCCCTTTACCATATATGATGTACTGTCCAGCTTTTGTATAGCGTCGATCTCAATGCGTTCTGGCCATGGGCTTGACACGGTTCTTCCTGGGACCTTCGAGGTATCCTGCACGAAGGCCTGATACAGCCGGTCAGTAATAAGTCGCTTCAGGTTAGAGTCCACTGCCCAGAGGATGTTCTGTTTGGGAGCGGTCAGCCCCACATCCTTGAGGCGGGCGCCGAATTCGCCCACGACCTGGTAGATAGCGTTGATGTCTGCTGCCTTCGGGGAAGACGCCGTGTACGGTTTAAACAAAGAATACATGCCAACCTCGAGGACAAGAAACAGTACTAGCCCTATTACTAAAAATTTTAATAACACCTTGATTTTCATTTATTGCGCCTCCAATGCTTGGCTTTAATAAAGGTAGCAAACAAAAAACCTTTTGCCCTAGCCTTAATAACCCCGTATCAATGCGGTCTATAAAAAATTAATACATCCAACAATTATATAGTATAACCCAAAACCCGAAAAGTGCGATAAATACAAATAAAAAAAGACCCCAGCGCTTACTTCCTCTGGGGTACTAGTGCACCTATTATATACTAATTTATAAAAAATACGCTATTTAGCTTTGCGATGAAAATAAATTAAAGGCAAACCCAAGCAACAAAAAACCCCCGCCATAATAAGGCCGACCAGCAGCACTGCTCCTGTTAAAAATACAAGATACAAAGCAAAACCTATAACTATAATGCCAAGCCCTAATAATTCTTCGAATAAGAGAGCTTTCCGTCTTCTTTCTTTATCCTTTATTATCCCGCCTTTCCTCTTTTCTTCCAAAGCTTTTAAGGCTTCTTGGTTTACTTCTATCGGCTCATTATTATCCATTGTTTCCCCCTATAAAATAAAAATTACAACCTTTAAATTATAAACAAATATTTTAGAAAAATAAAAAAGACCCCGGTGCTTACTTCCTCCGGGGTACTAGTAGACATATTATACCTTATTTGTTATAATTTAACAACTTTGCCATAAAATCACTATTCATCGCTATTTTATTAATAACGTAAATACTTTCAAGTTCCTCTTTCGTAATTTCCTTTGCCTTAAAGGGCAACGTCATTGTTTTTATTTTAGCTACCCCACTCTGGGCAGAGAAGATATCAAGCCCAAACAATGTCGTTAATTTTTCTATTTCCCCTACACTTAAAAGCTTTTTTCCTGCTTCGAAACCCGAAAGCAATTTTTTGTCTACCCCTAAAAAACTTGCAACAATTTTTTGAGAAAAACCATTGCTTTCTCGAATCAGCTTTAATTTAATTCCCGCATTAACAAGTTCCTTCCTCATGTTAGCTTCCCCCTTCTTGATATATGACACCATATTCTAGTTATACTGAAGTTATGTAGTGAGAAGTTTCACTAATTTTAATATTGTTTTTTTAGAATAATATTTACCAGCTATTTTAATTAACATCATATAATCAAGTTTATGAAACTTAATATAATTTCTAAGAATTGCTTCGGGATCTGTTGCATCAATTGAAAAACGATGCATAATATCAAGAATATCTAAAAATTCTAGATATTTCCAATTTTTATTATTTATTTTTAGAACTGGCTTTCGTGTTTTGACAAGACAAGCCTTCGGTAATTTTGCTCTATAATTATTGGAAACAATTTCCGTATATCTTGACATAAGCGTAGAAAACCCTAACTTATTTAGTACCCCCGCCCCAGTTTCATAACCAATAATCTTTCCGTCCTTAAAAATAAGCATTTGCCCTACAATTTGTTCCATACCGGGTTCGGCACTCCCAAAAACCGTTTGTACATAACGACAATAAAATCCCTTTTTCAACCTTACAAGAATTCCTTTATCAGTAAGACGTTTAACCTTGAGATTACAGGCAGCAATTGCTTTGTCTGGGGGTAAATCAAATTTTTTCACCAGTTTTTTTGCTAGGGCTCTTGGAATAATAATTGTTCCATAGGGCACTTTATCCAGCACTTGTTCAATATATTTGCCATAGCCGAGTTGTTGCATATCTTATACCTCAAAAATGATATTTAATATGTAGTTATTTTGTTCTTTATAATAACAGTATAACAGCATTTTAAGAAAACAAGAAGTTTTATCTTTTCACTTTGTTACTATTTTCTCCTTTCTTCCTATTTTCTTAATCTTCGTCGGATAGCTTAGCTTATAATCCGTTGCTATTGGGCTTTCCAGGGCTTTTTCTTCGTCCCAGCCAAAATAACCCTTGGTATATTCTTTAACTCTTGCGTTAAAACCGACGATCTCGCCTTCCTTCAAGTCCAAACAATCAAATTCTTTCGTTAAGTTAAACCACAAGTGATCTGCCACTACAACTTTATTTTCATCTTTAATTTCTCTCAGCAATACCGTTCCCTCTACGCTGCCCCGCCAACCTTTTTTTGTTCCAAGCCGAACAAAAGTCCCGCTAAAAGCCTCTCTTTTCCCCTCTTTCTTCCTTAATTGTTTCCGCATTTTTAATTTCTCCCTTTCTTTTTGGGCTTGCAATAAATTTAGGTACGCGGGAATCCAGCCTTTTCGTTGCCCCCGCAGTTCCTTATAGCCAGAAGAGGGGGCTTCTCTGGGTCTCCGTCAACTCAACCTTCGTGAAGTAGTGCTTGTACCTTTTCCAGCAGCTGGGGCAGAGTATAGGGTTTGTCCAGGAACCCCTGGACCCTACCTTCCTTAAGCGCCTGCTTGACAAAGTAGTTGGAAGTGTACCCGGAGTTTAGCAGGATGGGCACCTTCGAGGTCAAGGTACGGATGGCCGTCACGATTTCGTCGGTGGTCATGCCCGGCATGGTCATGTCCAGCAGGACGAGCCCAATACTTGCCATGTGCTCTCGCAAGATGTTGACGGCCGCCGCTCCGTCCGGGGCCGTCAGAACGGTATAGCCGCTCCTCCTCAGGAGCGCCTGAGCAACTGCGCACACGATTGGCTCGTCTTCGACCACCAAGACCGTGCCTCCACCTACGTTCGCGGGGAGGGGCCTGGGCGGGCCGGTCCGTAGAGGTTCTTCCAGGCAACGGGGGAAATAGATGTCGAAAGTCGCCCCGCCCCCCTCGGGGGCTGCTGCGGTGATCCAGCCGCCGGCCTGCTTGACGGCCCCGTAGACGATCGAGAGGCCCAACCCCGTGCCGGACCCTACGGGTTTCGTCGTGAAGAAGGGCTCGAAGAGATGCTGCATGACCTCTGAAGACATTCCGGGGCCCGTGTCGGTGACGCTCAGGTGAACGAACTCCCCTGTTCGTGCAAAAGGATGGAGCTGAACATACTCCTCTCCCACCTCCTCTCCCCTCGTGCGTATCGTCAGCCTTCCCTTGCCCTTCATGGCATCGCGGGCATTCACCGCGAGGTTGAGCAGGATCTGGGTCATCTGCGACTGGTCCAACAGGACGTTCCAGGCTGCCAGTTCGTCGGCCCTGACGAGCTCCATGGTAGCGGGCAGCGACTGCTTCAGCAGTAGTAGGGTCGCGTCGAGGGCCGTCGTGATCTTCATGGGCACCGGCAGGACCACGGCACTGCGACCAAAGGTCAGCAGCCCTTTCGCGAGGTCGGCGGCTTGACGGGCGGCGGTCTCGGCGGCCTCCAGGTTCTCCAGCAACGGGTCGGCCATAGGAAGGGTGCTGCGCATGAGGTCGAGGTTGCCCAGGATGCCCGTCAGCAGGTTATTAAAATCGTGGGCGACGCCCCCGGCCAGCTGCCCGATAGCGTCCATCTTCTGCGCCTGCCGGAGTTGCTCCTCCACCTGCTTGCGCCCGGTGATGTCGCGGTAAATGGCGTAGACCGCCTCTTGTTTCCCCGCGATGAAAATAGGTGCAGCGACGACGGACACCTCGACGAGGGTGCCGTCCTTCCTCCTCCGCGACGTTTCCAGAAGGATTTTCTCGCCTTGAACGGAGGCCGTTGTTATCGCCCTGACCTCTTCTTCGCGCCCGGGAGGGGCCACCAAGTCGTCGATCTGCTGTCCGATGGCTTCCTCCGCCCCATACCCAAACATGCGCACAAACTCGGCGTTCACCCGCAGGACCCTGCCTTGAGGATCTATGATCGCAATGCTTTCTGGGGCTGCCTCCACCAATCGGTCGAAAAACGCTCGTTCCCGCTGCGCCTCTTCTTCCGCCTGCTTGCGCTTGGTGATCTCCGGGAGAAAATTCAACGTGGCTGGTTTCCCTTGCCATTCAATCCTGGTCGCATTGATTTCTACCCACTTGACAAGGCCCGCCCGGGTAACCACCCGGAAGTCATAAGAGGGGAGCTGCTCTGCGTCCTTCGTCATCCTCCGCCGGTAGTTTTCTACCACCTTGCTCCGATCCTCTTGGTGAATGAATCCGGAAAAGGGTTTATTAACAATTTCCTGCTCCGAATACCCCCCCAACAGGTCAAGCGCGATGCGATTAACGAACTTGAGCAGGCCGTCTTGCACGACGACGATGGCTTCGTTGGCATTGTTTACTAGCAGCCGGTATTTGCTCTCGCTCTCTCGCAAGGCCGCCTCTGCTCGCTTGCGCTTGGTGATGTCCTGCCCTTGAGCAATGGTCGCCACGACCGTCGTTCCATCCGCCGCATACAGGGAAGCGGAGTTCCATAACAACGTCTGTACCTTCCCCTCTACGTGCTGGATATCAATCTCCACGGTTTCCCAGCGCTCCCCCGCGCTGGCCCGCCGGATGTTCGCCAGGGATTCCTCTCGCTTCTCGGGGGGGAACAGCAGGTCAACCTCCTTCTTCAGGACTTCCGCCGCGCTGCGGCCGGTCAGCCGCTCAAAGGCATGATTAAACAGGGTGATATGGTACGTTGGGTCCCAGACGACGACCGGCGCGTTGGCATAATCGAGCAGGTTATTCAAGTAGTCGCTTGTCTCGCGCAGCTTCTCCTCCCCCTGCTTGAGTTTGGTGATGTCATTGATCACAACGCGCGCTACGGCCCGGCCCGCGGCATCCCGTACGGCGATGGCCTGCAACTGTACCCAGAAGGCCGTACCATCCTTCTTCACGAGGCGCAGTTCACAGTCCTGCGCCTCGCCAGTCTCAAAGAGCTGTTTGTAGAGAAAGTAGTAACGGTCCTGGTCTTCCCGGAGAACAAACCGGGAGAAGGGCTGCTTGATGAGGTCCTTGCGAGGCACGCCCAGCAAGGTGGTGATGGTGAGGTTGGTTTCCAAGAGTAGCTCTTGCTCACTGATAGTGACGAAGCCCACCGGGGACAGATCATAGAGATCAAAATAACGCGCTCGCACCTCGGCCAATTGTGCCTCCGCCTGGCGCAGTTCCTCGTTCTGCAGCTCCAGTTCAATCTGGTGTACCTGCAATTCGTGGAGCAGGTGCTGCGTTTCTTCGAGCGTCCCTGCCTCGCCCTGGTTAGGCGCTTTGCCCGCGGTCTCCTGTGCAATCTCCTCGGCCTTCCGACGTAGTTCGCCGGCGGGGTCGGGGCGACTATTTATTCCGCTCAATGGTCACCTCTGTTGTTCGCTTCTTTTGCCCGTTCCGTTGTCAAAATCGCATACATTTGCCCGGCCTCCCTCACCAGATCGGTGGAGGTCATCCCGCCCTCCAGGACGGTACCGTTGTTGGTGACCCGTTGTGTACGGTACGGCTTGAGAATTTTTGCCCGGCTCAGCTGAAGTACTTTGTCCAACGCTTCCTTTCGCAGTTCCTCCGGGATCCGGTCGCGAATATTCATCTTCTGCGCCTCGACGCCCTTGCCTGGCGCTCTTGCTATGTTCGCGTTGTTCCCCATTCTTACTGTCATGCTAACCCCTCCCCTTACTACCTTAAGAATAAAAGGCTTTAAATCCACTGTTTCTTTTCGCATGTTAACCTCAAATTACATAAAGTTACCCGGCACCAAGTTCCCTGAACCATAATGTGTAATTAGTATAACCCGAATAAAATAAAGGAGCAAATTTTTAGTTTTTTTTACTCTTATTACCTACTAGGCTGGTGAACTACAAGATTTTCCAAAACTTTTTCAAAAAAACAAGTTTTTATAAACAATAAAAAAGAAGGACTAAAAATATCAAAAAAAACTTCAAAATATAAATTTTATTCTTTTAAAAAAAATTCCAAAATTGGGGAACAAAAAGCTCTCAGCGAACGCTCTTATTACCCCTTTTCCTTGCCCAAGGCGAGGCTTACCTTACTAAGGTAGGGCAAATATCCCTCACAAGAAAATAATCGCTTTAATTGTGGCAAATATGTAACAATTAATTTCCCAAATTCCAAATTTTCTGCTATAATATATATATGAATGCTAAAACTTCAAAACCAAGAAATATAGGAGAAATCCTCGCCCTCGTAAAAGCAATTTTTGATTGCAATTACGAACCCGCTATCTTTGTTAAGAAAAATTTGAAAAAGGTAGAAAATTTTTCTTTAAAAGCGTTATATCCTATTACTTTCTTACTAGAAAATAAAGATCCCGAAGGAAACTTTAATTCCCCCAAAAACCTCCCAATTTTATATTTCCCTGCGGTTAAAAAAATAAGCGTAGAAGTAGAAACTGAAGAACATCGCTTTACCATGACTTCTTATGTAGGCTTCAAAACTAAGCTGGTTTTTAATCGCCAACCTTCGTTCTTAACGGCCGAAAATAAAAAACCCCAAGCGCTTATCGGGGGGGAACTTTTAATCGACTGCGATTATGCCGAGCCCGCCAAAACCAAAAATACTCTTTTAAATGTTTTTACTATTTTTGAGCTGCTGCTCGCAATAAAAGACAAAAGCCTTCAAGCCCAGCTCTTAGCCACCTTAAACCCTTCTCTAAAAGAAAAGTTTGATATTTTTGTTACTCAAAAGCGAGAAAAAATAACGGCTTTCACGAAAATGTCTAAAAGGGTTTATAAAGAGCATTTTGACTTCTTCGAGGGCACTGCTAAAATAAAAAATTTCTATCAATACAAAACGCTTTTTTCGGCAAGGCAAAGAAAAGCGAAGCTTCTCTTTGATGGTTATTGTACCGACAAGGAGATAGAAAAAACCCTGCAAAGAACCCTCGCGGACTTAGTTGTTTTTTCTCGAGTATTTTTTGCCGATATAATTTTGAATTGAAAAAAAGAGGAGCCTCCCAAAAAAATGGAAGTCCCTTATATTTTAGTTTTGATCCTCTTCCTCAATCGTGATTTCAACAGGCGTTTTTCCTTCTTCTTCGCCGATGCCAGAAGCCTTCACATAAGCTTTGATGGCTTCCTCCTCCACTTCCATGCCTTTTCTAACAATAGGAATTTCGAAATTTCCAAACACGGCACTGGTAGTTCCAAGCCCCGTCGGAAAAGTAAATAAACCTGCTCGCTCTCCTGTTAAAAAAGCAAGGATTACTCTGAATTCTCGATCCTTGACTTTAATCCGTAAATGATCTCCTAACTGATACGTCTTCCCCATTTTGAAACCTCCCTTTCTACTTTGTTTTACCTTTCTATTAAAGATTTCCTTTTCTTACACAAATTAAGTCCTTCGCTACTTTTATCGCTATATTATAACACAGAAAAGGCAACTCAACAAGAGTTGCCTTTCGTTTTTGAATATTATTTCCAAAGAAATTTTTTAATACTTTTCCAATATTACGTCCGGAGCCTTTTCTGGATGCAGACCCCCGAACCTTGTTGAGGCGACATAGCTTTTAAGATCGTCCTCCTCCACCCCGCTCTCTCCATTCCCATCCTTGCGAATTGGAGGCATATTGAACTCGGCAATGGGTTTATCCCACAGAATACTGTGGATTGGAAGGTTAAACAGTCCTGCCTTCCCGTTTTGATAAAGGGAGAGCACGGCGTCATATTTACCCTTGCCCACCGTGACATGAAATCTAGTCCCGAGCCTAATCGTCGCCATTCTCTTCCTCCCAGCATTAAAATTTTCTTTTTCTTTTTAAAAGAAAAAGAATTTGTATTAAAATTGTTATACAACTAAAAAATAACCTTAATTCCCATATAAAAAAGCAACAAAAAGGCAACGTGAACTACTCCCCATTAAAAGGGGGAGCTTCTACTTGCGGCTTGCGCCGGTATAGAAGACCTTGTGGCTTCCTGCTTCCCGACAAAACTTGTCCCTGTAACTTTTCAGCTACAAGCCCAGAGGTCCTTGTCTCCACAGGCGTTTTGGTCTTGCGACCCCGTTCCCGACGTTCCGGCGGTACGGTAGTTACTGCTGCTATGGCTACATACGCCACTTCCGTGGCCCCATTTTCGTCGCGGTCGTGGAGATGCCCACAAATAGGACAAGTCCAAAAACGCTCTGAAAGTTTCAAAGCCTTATTAACGTAACCGCAGTCGGGGGTAGAACAATTTTGAGAAGAAGCAAAAAAGCGATCTGCTTCCACTATTCTGCGCCCATACCAACTTGCTTTGTACGTTAAAAAGGTCTTGAAGTAGCCCCACCCCACGTCGGAAATAGCTTTGGCGAGGTGGTGGTTTTTCTTCATACCGGCAATATTTAAATCCTCTAGCCCAAGCACTTGGTTCTCGTGAATTAAGGTTGAGGTGGCTTTTTGCAAGAAATCTTTGCGCTGATTTGCAACATGCCCATACAAATTTGAAATTCTTTTGCAATACTTTATGTAATTTTTTGAAGCTTTTGTAATGTCTTTTTTACTCCTCCTATGTTGTTTTTTGGCCAAAGCTTTTTGCAACCTTTTCAAATGTTTTTCGGCTTTTATTAAATATTTTGGATTTTCAAGTTTAGAGTAAACAAAGCTTAATTCGCTCAACGGTTTTGTTTTAGCAGCTCTTAAAGAGGTGGTTGCCATTACTGCAAACGTTTTCAAACCAACATCAATACCAACCAATTTATTAACTTTTTTTAAGGTT